>JABLTR010054741.1_pt1 | contig 18672 bp, 19 predicted proteins | sample 7160071 | NCBI WGS metagenome assembly JABLTR01 (sample SAMN14651230, study PRJNA627086) | human gut metagenome | isolation source: feces | host: Homo sapiens
CGGCGAAGCCCAGCGCAGCGGGTTCGCCGGGAAGAGGAGGAGCAAGGGAGCGGGCGCAGTTTTCGCCGTCAGGCGGAAACGGAGACAAGCGGACTTTGCGACGACGAGCCGCCATGGGCAAAGTAACTCGCCGCCCGCAGGCGGCGAAACTCCCTGCGAAATGGCGCGCCGGGTCGTCGCGCCCCACGCCCGGAAAAAGGCTGTTTCTTCATCGCCCCCTCATCCGCCCCCTTCGGGGGCACCTTCCCCTATCCCTTCTGTCGCTGCGCGACATCTCCCCTTGATAAGGGGAGTCGGCCCCCAGGGGGAAGGCTTTTCAGGAGGATCTTTGTAAGCATACGCATTACCAACGTGTCCGATGAGGGTTTGACTTGTGAGGAGGAGGACTGTCTTGAGTTTACACTAAACTTTGTACAAACTCAAGGGGCAAATCTGACGAAAATGAGCGGGTACTTTTTGGTAAAATGTACTTTTCTTAGTGTATTTTGTGTGGTACAATAAAAAAGGAGTGGCATAATATGCCCATAAGCTATGACAAATTCTTTCTGTTGCTGAAACAGAAAGGCTTGAAAAAGTATGACCTCCGAAAAAATAAGGTTATCGGTGTCGCCACGCTAGACAATATGCGCACGGGAAAACGCCATATTGATACCCGCACCATCGAAAAGCTGTGCGCCTATCTGCACTGCCAGCCGGGAGATATTATGGAATACATCCCGGACGAGGAAACAGACAAAGGAGAAACGAACCAATGAATACCGCCAACAAGCTGACCATCCTCCGGGTATTTATGATCCCGGTGTTTCTGCTGGTGCTCTATCTGGATGTGCCCAACGCCAACTACTGGGCCCTGGCCATCTTTGTGATTGCCAGCCTGACCGACACCCTGGACGGGTACATCGCCCGTCACTACAACCAGACCACCGACTTCGGCAAGTTCATGGACCCCCTGGCGGACAAGTGCCTGGTCACCGCCGCCATGCTGTGGTTTGTGGAGATCGGCCAGATGCCCGCCTGGGCCCTGCTGGTGGTCATCATCCGGGAGTTCGGCGTGTCCGGATTGCGGATGGTGGCGGCGGACAAGGGCCGGGTCATTGCCGCCGGCTGGTCGGGCAAGGTCAAGACCGCCTCCACCATGGTGTGCATCGTGCTCATGTTCCTGCCCATCCCGGCGGAGCTGAACCTGGCCTGTGTGGCGGTGATCGTGCTCACAACCATCTACTCCGGCGTGGAGTATTTTGTCAAGAACCGGGACGTGATCTCGGAGATCAAGTAAAAAGTGTTCAGGCAGGGCCGTATAAACGGCCCTGCCCTTTTTTGCACAAAAATTTCAGAAATTGTGCAGCCTTTTCCCCCGGAATCCCGTGTAATAAGTAAAGAGAAAAAGGAGGCGAGGGTATGGAACGGGAGGAGGCGGAGCGGCTGGTGGCCCAGTACGGCTCCGCGGTGTACCGCCTGGCCTACGCCCGCACGGGGAGCCGGGAGGACGCGGAGGACGTGACCCAGGAGACTTTTCTCCGACTGGTGCGCACCTCCCCGGTCTTTCAGGACGGAGCCCACGAGAAGGCGTGGCTGCTGCGGGTGGCCGCCCACTGCGCGGCGGATGTGTTCCGGGCCCCCTGGCGGAAGCGGGACCTGCCCCTGGAGGCGGCGGCGGGGGCCTCAGTCCCGCCCCCGGAGGAGCCGGACGGGAGCGTGCTCTCGGCGGTGCTGGCCCTGCCGGAGAAGTACCGGCTGCCGGTTCACCTGTTTTACTACGAGGGCTATTCCATCAAGGAGGCGGCGGCCATCCTGGGCCGGCGGGAGGGCACCGTGCGGGCGCAGCTCACCCGGGCCCGGGCCATGCTGCGGGACAGATTGGAGGCGGAGCGCACATGATGGAACAGAAATACCGGCGGGAGATGGACCGGGTGGAGCTGTCCCCGGACCAGCGCGCCCGCATTGTCCAGGCCATGGTGGAGGAGCCGCCCCGGAAACAGCGCCGGCGGCCCCCGGTGCGGCTGCTGATAGCGGCGGCGCTGGTGTGCGGAGTGCTCACCACCTCGGCCCTGGCCCTGTCTCCCGCCCTGCGGGACTACCTGGCCCAGGCCCTGGGCAGCTTCACCTCCTACAGCCAGGAGCCGGAGGGGGCCGCGGCGGCGGACCAGAATATCGAAATTCGGGTGGTGTCGGCGGTGACCGACCAGTACCGGATGAAAATTTATGTGGAGGCACAGGACCTGACCGGGGAATATTTTACCGACGACCGCATCCTTATGTGGTGGAAGATTCCGCGGGAGTGGGGGAGTACGAGCGTTTCTTCCGCGCCCAGTGCCATCGCCTACGACCCGGAGACCCACACCGCCCTCTTTGAGCTGGACATGAGCGGGTACCGTCGGGCGGAGGTAAACGAGGAGCTGGAACTGACGGTAGATTGGATTCAAGCTGGGCAGATGGAAGTGGAGACCACGGAGGCCCTGCCGGTAGAGCTGCTGTCCGACCAGTACCTGGAGACCATGACCCTGGACAACGGGAACCTGGTTCTGGTCCCCGAGCAGACCCCCGCGGAGCTGGAGGGAACGGACCTGTTCCGCCTGTCCTCCCTGGGCTTTGCCTCGGACGGGACCCTCCAGGCGATTTTTGAGCTCTCCCAGGAGCTGGCGGAGGACGACAGCATCCTGCTGGGGAAGAATGAGCTCTCGTTTACAGCCCTTGTGGACGGTGAGCTCCCCTTTGGCGAGGATACGGAGTGGGAGCACTACTCCTTCACCTGGAACGGAAGGCCCTATGTGGGCTGCGGTCAGAAAATGCCGTTGACTGACAAAGACCGGGTGACACTGAGCAATGTGTCCGGGGGGCTGACGAGACACATTTCGGGCCCCTGGACCATCTCCTTCCCGGTGGAAAACATTCCGGTGAAAGAAATCGAACTCACCGGAGACATCGGAGAGTGGTCTTATTCCACCACGTTTGCCATCAGTCCCTTGGGGGCCATGATGACCGGGAGCATCGACGTGGGTTCCTGGGGCAACGGGCCCTTCGCGGTAATTTATGAGGACGGGACCCGGTTTGAGAATGTTACGGTGAGACACAGCATCTTTACCCCTGGGGAGCTGTGCGTCCTGGGCAACTGGGAGTTCACCGAGCCTCTGGACCTGGACCGGGCTGTCGCGGTGGAAATTGGGGACTGGCACATCCCCCTCACTGGCCCGGAGGCGGGCGTGGTGCGGCCCAAATAGCACAAGAAATCCCCCTGGACAGCCAGGGGGATTTCTGTTTTAGGGGAGCTCCAGATGCCCGATGACCTCTTGGAGCTGCTGGGCGGAGGAGAGGAGGGCGGACTTCTCCTGGGGGGCCAGGGGGATTTCCAGCACGGTCTCCACTCCGTCCTGGCCCACAATGGCGGGGATGCTCAGGCACAGGTTTTTTAGGCCGTACTCCCCCTCCAGCACCGCCGAGATAGGCAGCATGGCCGACTCGTTTTTTACGATACACTCGGCGATGCGGGCCACCGCCATGGCGATGCCGTAGTAGGTGGCCCCCTTGCGCTCGATGATCTCATAGGCGCTGTCCCGCACCTCGTGGTAGATGCGGTCCAGCTCGGCGCGGTAGTTTTTCTTCCCCCGCAGCTGGCAGAAGTGGTCCAGGTCCAGGCTGGAGATGTTGGCGCTGCTCCACACCGCCAGCTCGCTGTCCCCGTGCTCGCCGATGATGGCGGCGTGGACGTTCCGGCTGTCCACCCCCAGGTACTGCCCCAGCAGGTATTTTAGGCGGGCGGTGTCCAGCACCGTCCCGGAGCCGATCACGTGCCTGGCGGGCAGGCCGGACAGCTTCCAGGCGGCGTAGGTGAGCACGTCCACCGGGTTGGACACCACCAGCAGGATGCCCTGGAACAGCCTCTTGGTGAGCTCCGGGATGATGCTCTTTAAAATGGCCACGTTTTTGTCGATCAGGTCCAGCCGGGTCTCGCCGGGCTTCTGGTTGGCCCCGGCGGTGAGGATGACCATGGCGCAGTCGGCCACGTCGTCATAGGTCCCGGCGTAGATCTGCATGGAGGCGGCGTAGGGGAGCCCGTGGCTCAGGTCCATGGCCTCCCCCTCCGCCTTGGCCTGGTTGGCGTCGATGAGCACCAGCTCGGAGTACAGCCCCCGCTGCATCAGGCTGAAGGCGATGGACGACCCCACAAAGCCGCAGCCGATAATGGCCGCCTTTCGGACGTTTATCATAATGGGCACGCTCCTTTCATTCCTCCGTGCTAGTCTGTCCCGTTTTTTGCCGGGACATTCCGGCGGGAGGGGAAGAAGCGTTCTTCTTCGTCAGCCCTCTGTGACGGCGGCCAGCAGTCCCCGGCAGCCGGAGAGCACGTCCTGCCAGGTGGCCTCAAAGTCCCCGGTGTACCAGGGGTCGGCCACCTCCTGGCCGGATCGGCCAGCGTAGTCCAGCATCAGATGGATCTTTCCCTCCGGATCGCCGCCGCAGATGCGGCGCATATTCCGGATGTTGGCCTGGTCCATGCCGATGAGCAGGTCCCAGTCCTCATAGTCCTCCCGCCGCAGCTGCCGGGCCCGCTTGCCCTCGCAGCTGATGCCGTGCTGGGCCAGCTTCCGGCGGGCCGGGGGATAGACCGGGTTGCCGATCTCCTCAGTGCTGGTGGCGGCGGAGGCGATAGAAAACTGGTCCTCCAGCCCCGCCTTTTTCACCAAGTTCTTTAAAACGAACTCAGCCATTGGGCTTCTGCAAATATTGCCGTGGCAAACGAAAAGTATTTTTATCATCTTTTTATAACTCCACATAAGTTCTATATTTCTTCTCAAATGCTTGATATTACAGGATTTTTCACACTTTTCGTGCAGCCTGAGCTTCCACCTGTTTTGAAGATATCTTCTCAAATCTTCTCGGGATTTCTCATATTTTTTCCTGCAATATTGGTAAAGGCGTTGGTAAAGAAAGCCGCTTTACCAACGGGCAATTTTAAGCGTTTGCCACACGCAGCAGTTCATCTTTGGCATCGTCAAACTTCACATGGGTGTAGGTATTCAGTGTTACACTGATGTCTGCATGCCCCATGATGTACTGCAATGTCTTGGGGGTCATCCCGGATTTTGCCATATTGGAACAGAAGGTGTGCCTGCACACATGAGGGGTTACTTTCGGCATCTGGATGCGGTAAATCTTGTTATACTTCTGGACAATATGCTCCATGTACTTCTCCCAATGAAGGGCTACCATGGGCATATCGTTCTTGTCCAGAAACAGAAAACCAACGTACCCATCTACCATTGGCTCCGCTTTGGGAACCGCACGGTTGGCGATGATCCGGCGGAAACAGGATGCTACCTCCTCGGTCATCGGAACATAGCGGATGCCGCTTTCTGTCTTTGGCTGCTGGATTACATACTCCATCTGTGATGTTCTCTGCAACTGATGATCCACCTTGATACGCATTTCCTTAAACTCAACATCCTGGATCGTAAGTCCACAGAATTCCGAGATACGAAGCCCTGTGTGAAAGAGAATATAGATCCCGTCGTAGTATCTGCTGAAATGCTTGTCCTCTTTGATGAACTTCAGAAGATCCCGTTCTTGTTTCCGGCTGATGGCTTCTCTCGTCACTGAGTCATTCACAACTACCGATGCCAGCTCAAAACCAAACGGATTCTTGCGGATCAGGTCATCATCCACCGCCATCTGGAATGCGGGTCTGAGAACGCCTCGAATCGAATGAATCGAGCTATACCCTCTGCCATCCACCTTCTGAAGCTTGATGAGCCATGCTTTAGCATCCGACAAGCGCACCTTGTCAATGCGCTGCCTGCCGAACGGCTCTTTTTTCAAGATGTTGATTACCGTCTTGTATCCTGCAACCGTATTATGGCGAACGCCGGTTTTCAGAGACACATACTTTTCCACCAGTTCCAAAACCGTGAGCTTTCCACCGTTGGTTACGATGTGATCGAACAGATCAGCTTCAATCTGCTTTTCCTTTTCTCTCAGGGAAGGCTCTCGCTTTTTTCCCTTGGGCATAGGATCATTTTTATCCAGCCGCCAACTGTACACATTTTGTTCTTTGCCATCCTCGTCCAGATAGCGGAACCGATACCTCCCATCCTTGCGCTGATACTCGCCTTCTCGCAAAATCCGATTGCGATTGTCTCGTCTTTTTTCACTCATTGAAATCTCTCCTCTAAAAGAAAGGAGAGCCAGACTTGCACTCTTATCATAGCACAAGTTTGGCTCTCCGTATAGCTTTGCCATGAAAGAATGGCAATCTGCCATCGACTTTTTGAAAGGCTATTATACAGCAGTGGCCTGATCCAGATACCTCTCAAATTTCTCCTGTTTGATCAAAGCACGGTTTCCATTCATCACATAAAAATCCTCGTTTGGGTGCTCGTCAATCAGCATCCGCAGTTTTCCCTCTCCGATATGATAATATCCGGCGGCTTCCTCAATCGTCAGGGTATAGCGCCGCCAGACCGGAATATCCAAACACTTCTTACTGCAAGTCATTGTCTTTTCATTCCCCATAGGCTACCTCCATAGATCAGAAAGGCCAGACAAAGGGCAGCGGCAACGGACTCCGAAAAACCTGTAACCTATCGTCTGGCCATCGTTTCTTACTTTTCAAATTTTCTTGTGAAATCTCGTTGTTTTCGTTGTCAGAGAACCGATACCCCCTAAAAAGCCTTGCTTTATGGGCATTTACCGTATCCACACCTCCATTTTTGCGGCAACAAAGTCAGCAATCAACCGACAACCAACTGGACAACAAGCACCGTAAATCAGGCAATCCACTCCTTTGGCAGCTCCAGCTGACGGACTTCTTCCTCGCTCAACTCCACAAATCCACCTTCGTTGTCGGGCAGCTCGTTGCCGGAAATCTCCCGTTCCCAGCCACGCTGCCGCCCATAGCCCGCAAACATCCGGGGATTAGAGAAAGGCTTCCAGCCAGTCACCACTGTGTTCATAATCTCGTTGATGTTGTGCAACTGCCAACGCTTCGGCTCCTCAAAGACGTGTCCCAACGCTTCCTTGAACAGCTGCTTGGAGCAGACCACATTGCCGGTGTAGTGTTCCAAGAAGCCCTGAATCTGCCCGGCCTCAGTGTCCTCCGGCATAAAGTCCTTTTGAACCTCCACCAGCTGCTTCTGAATCTCCTTTGAAAACCTCATGGAATACTCTCCGCTGCGGTAAATGGTCATAGCCTCCGCCCACACCTGCAACAGATATTTCCTGGAAGCGGCTTCGTCCTCCAGAATGTGAACCTCCGCTTTCTCCGGGTAAATCATCACCGGCAGGAACCGGCGATTTCCGGCCCGGTCAAGAGGAAGAAAATCCAGCGTGTTGGAGGAACCACCAAACACACACTGCCGCAGACGGTCTTTGGGCTGGGTCTCATAGGGGGTGCGGTAGGTTTCCTTTTGGCGGCTGATAAAGGAGCGAATTTCCTCGATGCTCTTGGCGTTGCTGGTGGCCAGCATCTCCGACATCTCGATGATCCAGTGGCCTTGCAGCTTGGCAAACACCTTGTCATCATCCAGCTTTTTTAGGTCATCAGAGAACCACTCATCCTGTATAGCCAGGAAGCGAAAGAAGGTAGACTTTCCGGCTCCCTGGCCGCCCACCAGACAGAGCAGCTCCTCATACTTGGAACCTGGATGGAACACCCGGCGGATGGCTCCCAGCAGGAAGTGCTTGAGCATTTCTTCCACATAGACGCTCTCGTCTGCCCCCAGAAAATGGTGAAGGCAGGAGCATATCCGGGGTATACCGTCCCAAATCAGACTGTTCAGCACATCTTGAATAGGGTGATAGCAGTTTTCGTTTGCCACGATGGAGAGCGCCGCCATCAGCTTCTTTTCACTGGTCAAACCGTAGTTCTGTTCAAAGTAAAGGAGCAGATATTTGACATCGGTATCGGTTAAGGCGCTGGTGCTTCTGCGCCAGCCCAGATCCCGCACAATGTCCACACGGTCGGTCAGCAGATTCAGTCGGATTGCGCCCCGCAAAAGCGGATCTTGGCAAAACACCGTGCGGCAATTTCCAATGGTGTTGGCCGGTTGTCCTTTTTCTGTCGTGGAAAGGCTTTCCCGCACTTCATCAATGGTCAATTCCACGCTTTCGGCCTGCTGGGTTGCAGGTACTAAACTCTGCGATTCGCTGTTCAATGTTTCTCACCTCCTCAAGAGAAAAGCATCTGATTTATTCGCAAAATCAGATGCCTTAAAGCTCCATATCCTGTTTTTCCTGCTGCTTTTTCCGGTTGGATTCTCTCTGTGCGCTATCCTGCTTGGCTTTTTTCAGGAAAGCAAGAATGGATTCCTTGGCTTTTTCCTGAATCTGCTGTTTACCAGCCTGCTTGACCTCCGGCTGCATCAGCTTCTTCTGGATTTTTGTCAGCGCAGACTGCATGGCGTTTTTGATTTTTGAAATTACTCCATCCAACCGGGCGGCGGCATACTCACGCTCTTTTTGCGGCGCTTTCCGTTCCGGTGAGAGTACCCAGTTTTTCGTTTCCTCCACCAGTCGGAGATCCTCCTTGTGGGTCTCCTGCCGAACGGTGTCAGTCACAACCTCCACCGCCTTGTCATAGGCAATATCCGAAACCTCCTCCACCAGCGTTTCCACATCCTCAATTTTCAGGGTCAGCTCCTCCAGACGCTGTTCCTGAGCGGCAAGCAGCTCCTTTTGCTTCATCAGAATGTAGTCCTGTTTTTCCAGATATGCCCGTCCGCCATAGGACGGCTCCTGCTCCAGATGCACCCCATGCTTGCGGCTGATCTCAAAGAGCATTGTCCGGCACACTGCATCAAAAGTCTGTTTTCGGTTGTTGTGTTTGCCTTTGGGCTTACTCGGATCAGGCAATTCAAAGCCCAGTTCTTCCAGTGCCTTTTCCTGCTGGGGGCACAACTCCCCATACCGGTTTTTGCAGTCAAACACATGGCGCTCATGGATATGGGGTGTGCCCTCATCCAGATGCAGCGCCCAGTCCAGAATGTGGATATGGGAACCAAAGCGTCGTTCAAACTCCTCGTAAAATTCGCTGACAATGAGTGCCAGAGTACCCGGTGGAACGGATTCTTCCATGGTGCCAATCTGGTAGATACTTTCCTCTGGGCAGGTCTTGTTATTTTTCAAAAGATCTTCCACCGTGCGGTTGCGCTCGGTGTGTCGTGTTTTCTCGTTCCGGGAATTCTGGGCATCCACATGGTCGGAATAATGTTCGTAGTAATACATCCGCTCAATTTCTTCAAAGCTGAAATCCGGCTGTTCCGGGTTCTCCCGAAGTTCCGGGGTAGTGAAGCCACGGTAACAATCCCAGTACACATTTCGCTTGACCCGCTGGGCATCAATGTGTTCGCTGTTCTCCACATCAAACCGACGATCATTGTGCCGGGGATTATAGGTGCCATGCTTGCCGGAGCGTCCATTGTGCCGTGTCAGTTTCAATTTCCATCCCTCCAATCTCTGTTGATTTTTCCCGAAGGGGAACAGCGGCGCAGCCGCCAAACCTGCGGATTTCTGCGTCAGGTAATACCCAGTACGAGTTGACGCAAGGCATCAACTCTCCCTGGGCAAGGCGTTTCACCCTTGACCCGATGGGGCGGCTGCCCTCAACCCGCCAATGGGCTTTGCCCCTTGACCCCAACAGGGCGCTGCGCCCCTGTACCCAGCACAAAGGGATTGCATCCCTCTGTACTCCTGCCCGGAGAAGCTGACTTCCACCACTTGTGCGGTTTCTGTCAGCTCCTCCGGCTCTGAATGCTCCTTTTGTCGCATTTCTCGACAGAGGAATGGTGGGGTATCACGATACCAATTCACCGCAAAAATACCGGGTGTAAACTCGCCATTTTCCTGTGAATTGGCCCGATTTCAGGCGCTCTCCTTGTCCGTCCGCAAGACCTGAAATCCGTGCTGTTTGGCGTATTCTCTGGCAGCCGCCAACCGCTCCTCGCTGTACGGCGGCACCAGACGGATGGACAGGCGGGACTTGTCCATCACATAGGTCACGCTGCCCTCAGTGGTGCTGCGCTCCAACCAGCACAGCTGGGGATACTTGCGGCTGAACTCGGCCAATCTGCGCTTCAGATCGGCGTTAAAGGTGTAGATACTGGCGGTGTCCTCCGCCTCGTTCCAGTTGATGATGGTTTCTTTCTCATACTTAGACAGCTTCGTCATACAGATCCTCCTCATACTCGGCGTTTTCCTTTACCAAACGCAGGCGGCGCTTAGCTCGGTAATACTCATCCATTTCAGCACGGAGCTGATGATAAAAACCGGTGTACCAGCTTTCTGCCATCTCCGTTTCCATCTTCCGGGCCAGCTCCAGCATCCGGTGTTTGGCCTGCGGGTCAACGGTCAGGGCGGTCAGCCATTTCAGCCGTGTCACCGTGTTGTGGTGATTGGGACAGGCAAAGGCATACAGCACTTTCTTTTCCCGGATACTCAATTTCATAAAATCAACCTCCTAAAAAGAATAATGTTTATTTGTGTTAGTTGCCGGACTATTCTGGTGTCGTTCCTCTGCCGAATCTCACAGCAGCGTATCGCTCCCGTTGGTACGCTCGTTCCGGTCAGATACTGGAAGTCTTGGCACTACATCCCCAGGGAGCATATCCCACGCAGACCGGTCATTCAATTTTCAAGGTTCTGTGTCTCCTGACAAAACTCATTTTATCGAAAAAACAGGCCCTCTCCCGTATGTCCAAAACGATGGAAAACGGCTTGAAATCAGCATATTTCCACGCTTATGGAATCATGGTATAATGGTTGAAAACGGCAGGATTTTCTTGACGAGAGGGGGATTGTGGATGCACACAAAGCTGTCTATCCCGGAACGATTAAAGGATTTGCGGGTGGTGGATAAGCACCTGACCTTGGAACAGTTGGCCGAGCAGACAGGGCTTTCCAAATCTGCTCTCAGTAAATATGAGAGCGACGATTATAAGGACATCAGCCCATTTGCCATCGCTACGCTGGCAGAATTTTACGGGGTATCCACCGACTACCTGATGGGGTTATCGGAAAATAAAAATCACCCAAACACAGAGCTTCAGGCTCTGCATTTGAGTGATGATATGATTACATTATTGAGCAGTGGGAAAATCAACAACCGGCTGCTGTGTGAGATTGCCACGCATGAAAACTTCCAGCGGCTGATGACGGATATTGAGATTTTCGTTGACCGGATCGCTGATATGCGGATTGCCCAGATGAATCTGGTGCTGGAGGCCACCCGACAGGAAGTGATCCGCAGTCATGCGCCGGGGGAGAATGACCTTTATGTCCGCACGCTGGAGCTGGGACAGGTACAGGAAAGTGACTTTTTTAGCCACACGATCCATGATGATCTGGACAGTATCGTTCAGGATATTCGTCAGGCCCATGTTACCGACCGCACTACCGCCGATCCGCAGCCGAATTTCACGGAGGTTAAGGAAAAGTTTGACCGTGCCATGCAACTGGGCAGTAATGAGGAACGGGTAATCCACGAGTTTTGCGACCAGATGCAGATTCCCTTTGACAAGGTTGCATCCGAGGATTTCTCGGCGTTTATGCGGATACTGAGCCTATCTAAGCTACTGAAGAACCCTAATAATATGCGAGGAAAGACTCGGACACAGGCATACCACAGGACAAAGAAAAAGAAGCGCAAGTAACCCTAAAAATAATTTTTTAGTATTATATAATCCGGGCAAATTTTGGAGGACATAAATATGAATCGCACATTAATAAAAAATTATATTGACATGCAACCGCAAAAAATTGTTGCAAAAATGGATTTGAAAAAAAATGAAATTGAATACCAAGAGATAACCCAAGGACAAGCCATTAAGGAAATCCGAGGCGATGAAGAAATGTCTCGTGCATTTCTTCTTACTCGGTTGGTAAATGAACTTGGGTATTTACCAGAGCGAATTGAAATCGAGCACGAATATACGGCTGGTCGTCCTCACACGAACACAAGTAGAATTGATGTTATTGTTCGAGACGCCAGTGGAAACGCATTTTTGTTTATCGAATGTAAATCTCCTGATTCTTATTCTTCCGATGACAAAGATCAAATTATAGAAGAACAGCTTTATAAAGTGGCCGGAATGGAACGAACCGAAGGAAATTCTGTCCGCTATCTTGTATTGTATACAACAGTCGAAACAGACGGAAAAGTAGCTGACCAATGTATTATTATCGATACTGAAAAGTTTCCGACTTTTGCTGATTGGGCAGCGTCGAGAAACTTTTCAAACACGCTTCCTGCTAGATATGGTAAAGCCCAGAAAACTCCTTATATCAAAGCATCGGCAAAGGACCTAGAGACTGATTTTTCCAACGAAATGTTAAATCAGTTGCAGACTGACCTTCATAATGTGCTTTGGGGTGGTGGCGGAACAGACGATAACGAAGTATTCGCTTCCTTAACAAACTTGATTCTCGCAAAAATCCAGGACGAAGATGAGAAAGAAGATGGGGACACATACGATTTTCAGTCCATGACTTTTGCCAAAGATGGAGATGAAGAGTTCGAAACAAATGAGCAGCTTTTTAATCGCATCAATGCGCTTTATCGCCGAGCGCTTAAGTCTAAGCTCTATATTCTGGATGAAAATGAACTTCAAAAGTCATATGTCATTGACAGTAAAAAGTTTTCTTTGTCTAAGCTAAAATATGCTGTTCAACGAATGGAAGGGCTTTCCTTTGTTGATGGAAAAAATAGCTTAAGTGGAAAAGATATTCTTGGTGACTTTTTTGAAGGCATCATTCGCAGTGGCTTTAAGCAGAGTAAGGGACAATTCTTTACGCATATCAACATAGTCAAATTTATGCTTTATGCACTTCAAGCAGACAAGTTGGCAATAAAGAGGATCAAAGAAGATAAAGAACTTCCTTACATGATAGATCCATCTGCCGGCAGTGGTACATTTTTGATTGAATACATGAAATTCATTACAAAAAATATGAAGTATCGCAATCGCAACGCAGATGGATATAATGCTATGTTGGGTACAGCGAGAGCCGTTAAAGACAAGGTGCTTTCTGATTGGTTCTATCCTAATCAGCGTGAAAACAAGTGGGCTCAAACCTACATTTATGGCTCGGAAATAAACTTTAACCTAGGAACTGCAGCTAAGGTTAATATGATTCTGCACGGAGACGGATCAACTAATATCTTTGTCAAAGACGGGTTGCTACCTTTTTCAAAATATGAAAAAGAAACTGCTCCCAATGCTTTACATGGAAGTGATAAAGATGAATTGTATCAGAATCGAGAGGTAAATGGGCAATTCGACTTGATCCTTACAAATCCTCCTTTCAGTGTTCAACTCGATAATGATACGAAAAAAAGTGTAAAGCACGATTTCATGTTTGGAGAGAAGAAAAACTCTGAAAATCTTTTTATAGAGCGTTGGTACCAGCTTCTGAGAGAGAATGGTCGTCTTGCTGCGGTCCTTCCTGAAAGTGTTTTTGACACAACAGAAAACAAATATATTCGTCTTTTCTTATATAAATACTTTACTATCAAAGCTGTCGTTTCCTTACCTCAGATTGCTTTTGAGCCGTATACTTCGACTAAAACAAGTATTCTCTTTGCACAAAAGAAAACGGCTGCCGAAGTCAAAGCGTGGAACGACGCTTGGGAAAGCGCAAGCAAAGAATATAGCCACCTCGTAACGCAAACGAAAAATCTGATTGCTGTAGCCAATGGCACAAAACAAAAGGCAAAATTGCCATCTATCAAAAATCTGACACCTCAACAAGAACGAGAAGTTCTAATGAAAATTCTGAAAAATTATCTGACAGAGCTGGACGAGAAACTGGACACTAATGCATTAATTAAAAAATATGCCGAAGAATTGGAAGGTATTTGCACTATTGATAAAGATACAAAGGATACCTTCGGCTTTGTTAATACTTGGTGGGTCTTTGGTGAGGTGTCTTCGAAGCTGAACTATTCTCTGTTTGTAGCAGAGGCCGAAAACATCGGATATAAACGGACTAAACGCGGCGAAAAACCGATGCCAAACGATCTTTACCGTGTTGATACTTCTGGCGAGATTCTGGTAGATGACAATATTGAAGAAACAATATTAGATGAAATTCGTAAAATAACATGGAATTGAGGAAACAGAACATGAAAATATTCAACGAGATTCCTTTTTCAATGTTCTCAAAACATTCCAATATTCGTCTGGGTGCATACTATGAATTGCCTAACCTTTCGTTCCCTTATCGCTCTTTCTGGAGTGTAATTTCTTCAATAGAGTCTGGAAGTAGACCTGCCGGAGGAATTAAAGATTCTGATATAGGACAAGCAATTAGCCTAGGAGGCGAACAGATTGGTGCTGATGGGGCATTAAATTTGGATAAAATCCCATATGTACCAATGGAATATTATGAAAGCATAGATAAAGGAAAAATTCAAAATGGAGACATCCTTCTGTGCAAAGACGGGGCATTAACAGGAAAAGTTTGCCAAGTAGATAGTTCATTATTACCCAATGCTTCTGTAATGGCAAACGAACATATTTACGTAATCAGAGCGAACGACAGCATACTCCAAAAGTTTTTGTTCTACTTAATGCGCACAGAAATATTTCAAAACCAAGTTAAAGATTTTGCTTTTCACAAGAAGGGACAGCCAGGGTTAAATTTCGATCATATTAAGGCGATAAAAATCCCTGATATTCCAATCGAAGTACAAGAATCCATCGTGAATGGAAAAACAGCACAGATTGAGACGCAAATTTCTTCACTCCAACATGGCTTAACCCAAGAAAGTTCAATCATTGACAATTTATTTGCTAAGTATTTTGGCTTTGACTATACCTGCTTCAATAAAATTAAAATGGAAAAGCGACACTCAATAAATAGTGCTTGTTTTGCAAATAACCCTGACTTGCGCTTTAGTGCGAAATTTCATCGCAGAGCTGGAGACTATGTGATGAACGAACTAAATCATTTGACATCAAAGCAAATCAAGCATTTTTTATCTGAGCCAATTGTTCTTGGTGCAAGCATTTCTCCCAGTGATTACGACAATAATGGCGACTATTGCTATATATCAATGGCAACTATAAAGAGTTGGAGATTCGATGAGGAAAGTGCAAATACAGTTTCTAACTCTTACGCTGAGTCAAAGTCTGCAAAAACTGTCCGCAAAAACGATATTATCTTGGCACGTTCCGGTGAAGGTACTATCGGCAAAGTGGCTCTCATCACAGATGAGCACCTTAAAGGGATCTTTGCAGATTTTACTATGCGGATTAGACTCAAAGATTACGATCCAGAGTTTGCCTACTATTATTTTAGGACAACCTACTTTCAGTATTTGATTGAAATATTCAAAAAGGGACTCGGTAATAATACCAACATTTTCCCGATCGTTATTCGTGAGTTTCCACTAATTGATATTTCACTCCCAGAACAATACCGAATTGTATCAGAAATTCATGCTGAAATTGATAAACAAAAGAATTTAAAGGCCGCTATTTCTGATATGCAACAACAAATCGACCAAATTGTCAAGGACACTATTTCTTGACAACTTCACCTCAGACGCCACTTTACAAAAGCGCCGGACTCCGTTGACGAAGTCCGGCGCTGGTTCTATGCTTTAGTTATCATGTCATAACCTCAACCATGATCCTGGCACCCAGCTTAAAGCTACTCTGGAACAGTAAGCACTCTGCCATGGTCTGATGTTCATGTACTGCATCCGTGTACCGGGAGAACAATTCCTTCTGCTCATCTGTCATGGTAGCGAGAAGTTTTTCCTCGTTTCTGGTAATCAGCCGGAGCACTTATTTGTATTCCTTGCAGGCGATTGCATCATATTCTGTCGGCTCAATATTACCGTACCAGAATTCTTCTAAAATCCTCATACAGCATCCTCCTCGTAGATCAGCTCCCGGAGGATGATTTCCTCTGCACGGCTGCGGATGCTGTTCATAGCTCTGACCCATGACATCTGATCTTGGGTTTTCAATTCCTCTGTGATTCCCTCGGCTTCTTTCATCTGGCCAATGATACACTCCAGCCGGTTCTGTGCCTGTTCATTCAGATCTGCCAGATATGTCCAGAGTCTGCCACTCAAAATCAGGTCATTATACTGAGCTGGATGGTACTGTTCCAAATAGTCTTTGTGCATCCGTCCCCAAGTCCCAATAGGCCGGGTTTCTTCCGGCAATTCCAAGTCGGGGATGTAGTAGTCTCCAACCAACGTATAATGCAGGCCATTGTGTTCATCGTAAATATGTTTTTTGAGTTCTTCCATGTTGTGATCTCCTCATTCTGGTGTGATAGTTAGCAAGCCTGGCTCTCCAGAAATCTTGGTAAATCATTGGTAAAACTGAGGTTGAAACACAGGAAGTGCTTGATTTACAGGCGTTTTTTCATGTCCGGCAAATCCTGCCGTGACAGACAAATAAAACCTTCATCATCGCGTTCATGTCCCTTTCTGGATGTTTTGTCTTGCTGATTATACCATAAGGGACCAGCAATTTGCACGTTCATTTCGCCCAGAAACGGTGCGGGGCTGTCAACGGCGGACATATCCCGTTCATTTTGGCCGCTGGCTTGCTCAGCTGACTTTACTGTTTGAAATTTTATTCCTTGATGTCCTTTTTTTGATCCTGATATAGTTCATTTTTCATGATTTCCGCATCGTCGCCCATAAATGCGTTCCCGGCTTCTTCATTATCCTGCAACTGCCACATAAACCATGCGGTCACATAACCATTTGCAGCGTAAAGCATTTCGCCGTGAGCAGTATCTTTTCTGCGGAGCATAACTTTATCGGAGGGGATCTCCTTATAAATTTCTTCCAGCTGGCCGCCTGTTACGACCCAGTCATCACCGCCGCCGGCTCCTGCGCTCAGAAGAATGGGAATCTTGATCTGGGAGGCATCGTAATCCCAAAGCAAATTATGCGCCAGCTCCTGATTCGTCGGGGAAAGAGAAACGGCTGCCTTGAATCCATCGCTGTGCTGCTGAGTTGTGATTGCGTTGATTACGCCGACGCCGCCTTGAGAATGACCCACGATCCCCACGTTTTCGAGGTCGATTTTGCCGAAGAATATATTCGTTTTTTTGCTAGCACCATCGCCAATCGTTTTATTTTCATTTAACAGCTCCAAATAACGAATACACATTTCGGCTGAAAAGCCGTTCCAATCATACTGTTCCTCGGTGCCGATCACAAGAAAGCCCCATGAGGCAAAGTGTCTGGCTACCGCAGGGTATTTAGACAGCGGCGTACCGCTTCCATTGCAAATGACGATTACAGGATATGGACCTGCCTTTTCTGTCAGTTCACTCGGATAATAGAGCATATACTTTCCAAAGCCCTGCAAAACCGCTTCCTCGCAGGCAGAAACTTCATAAGCACCGTTTGACATATATTTTTCTTCTATCTTGCCTCCGGTTTGAACCTTATTTTGATAATTGGCAGGGGCGGCTGGGCGCTTGCTCAAATAGAAGAACAGTGCGGCCAGGCACAGCAAGAATGCCAGCAATATAAGAACGATAATTTTCAATACTTTTTTCATATATTTTCTCCTTGTCGAGCTTATGTGGTACAACTGTCCCACTGCTGTTCAGTATATCAAAAGAACTTCATTTTTCAATAGACCGAGGCCGCACTGGTACAAAACCATATCAATTGCTCCAGTATGTGCAACTGTGTTTTTGAGTCCTATTGAACCGTTCATCGTCATATGGTACACTTGTTTCAGACAGGATAAGGAGAGTTCCTATGGAAAGAAAACATCCCGCCAATTTGTTTGTGCGTGATTGCATTACTCAGGCATTATTCAAACTGATGAAAAGTAAAAATTATCATGACATTACTGTATCGGCATTAGTAAAGACAGCAGGCGTAAGCCGCAATTCCTTTTACCGCAACTATCAATCGATTGAAGATATTCTGCGGCAATATTTGGTGGAACAAACAAGCCAATGGTGGAACGAATATATTGCAGCCCCCAATCCCAATATCATAGCGGAAACCTTTCAGCACTTTCTAAATATGCGGGAAGAAATCTTGCTTTTGTACAGAGCCGGATTATCGCATTTGCTTATGGAACATATCATTCTATGTGGAAAACAGAGCCTTACGGGAGAAGTAAGCAATGCCTATCAAACAGCTTTTATGTCCGGGGGTCTTTGCGGATTAACAAACGAATGGATACTACGGGGAATGAAAGAAACTCCCGCTGAAATGCAGGCGTTATTTCTTATGCAAGGTCAACAAGAAATCAGCAAATCATAGTTTACGGAATTACGGTGGGGCGGCTGTCCTTGTTTTGCTTTTGTTGGTGCTTCTCTACTTGTACGTGCGCATTTACTCAAGGCACACATATTGCCCCACATACAATAAGCGGCGATATTTCTTTTTGAGAATATCGCCGCTTTACGGTATCGTCTATAAAACTTGTCACAGCAAGGTACTTTTAAAAGTGCCTTTTTGGCTCAAAACTATCTGTTGTTCTAAATTTTCAATAGAAAAACAGGGGGACAGACGAAAGTCTGTCCCCCTTGGCCTGTTTTTCTTACCCCTCCTGGCGGTACAGGGCCACCAGGGCGCTGGCGCCGATGCGGTCGGCCCCCGCCTCCAGCATGGCCTGGGCCTGCTCAAAGGTGCGGATGCCGCCGGCGGCCTTGATGCGCACGTCGGGGCTGATGTGCTCCCGGAAC
>JABLTR010078144.1_pt1 | contig 18550 bp, 16 predicted proteins | sample 7160071 | NCBI WGS metagenome assembly JABLTR01 (sample SAMN14651230, study PRJNA627086) | human gut metagenome | isolation source: feces | host: Homo sapiens
GGGCATTTGATCCCACTCGAGGCGGGCTGCCGCCCCCTCGAGCTCCCCCGCCAATACTCGGGCGGATTCGTCTAAACAGAGGTTTTTCGACAAGCAGAGCGGTCCCGCCGATGCGGTCCCGCTCTGCATTTCAGGACGTCATTACTGTTTATTGGGCAGCACGGAAGCAATCGCGCCTGCAAAGGCGGTGAGCGGCATGGTTTGAAGGACCACCCGGCCCGGTCCGGTGACCACGGTGTTGAAGATGCCCTCACCACCGAAGATCATATTTTTTACGCCCTTGACGGCCCGCACCTCCAGGGAGCAGGTGGCGTCCATCATGGCCAGATTTCCGGTGTCCACCACGATGCTCTGCCCCGGAGCCAGGTTATATTCCACCGCATGGCCGTCGATCTCCAGAAAAGCGGTGCCGTGTCCGGAGAGCTTCTGCATAATAAACCCCTCGCCGCCGAAGAAGCCGCCGCCGATTTTCTTCTGGAAGAACACGGACAGCTCCACTCCGGCCTCCGAGGCCAGAAAGGCGGACTTCTGCACTACAATAGGGTGACTGGGGTCGATCTGTACCGCCCGGATGGAGCCGGGGAAGGTGGAGGCAAAGGCGATCATGCCCGGGCCGCCCCGGGGGGTGTAGATGTTCTGGAAAATGGACTCTCCGGAGAACATTCGCCCAAAGGCCTTGCCCAGACCTCCGGCGGAGGTCTCCATCTCCATATTGGGGGACATCCACACCATGGAGCCCTTCTCAGTAATCATCGGCTCTCCGCTCTCCAGGTCGCAGATGACCACCGGCATGGGTTCGCCCTGAATCTCATATTTCATCCTGCGTCACAACCCTTCCTTATTTCAGATAGGAGTGAGGAGATAGGAGATAGAAGTTGGAGAACGTGCGCCGGGCCCCGGCATCTCCTATCTCCTATCTCATAATTCCTATCTCTCTCGCCCTCTGTGCTTTCAGTATAGCGGATGGCTCCCCCTCTGACAAGACGGCCTTCATAAAATGTTTACTGCTTTTTCAGGGAGCTTTCAGTTCACTGGGGTAGGATAGACCCGTGACTGAATACGAGGAGGTCCTGTCCTGTGATCGAAGTACGCGACCTGGTCAAGCGGTACGGCCGCCATCTGGCGGTGGACCACCTGTCCTTTACCGTGCCGGACGGCCAGATTTTCGGATTCCTCGGCCCCAATGGAGCGGGGAAATCCACCACCATGAACCTGATGACCGGCTACCTGGGCCCCACGGAAGGGGAGATCCTGGTGGACGGCCACAGCGTCACCCAGGAGCCGGAGAAGGCCAAACAGGCCATCGGCTACCTGCCCGAGCAGCCGCCACTGTACCTGGACATGACGGCGGAGGAGTACCTGGAGTTTGCCGCCCGGCTGAAAAAGGTGCCCAAGGGGGACCGGGGAGAGCAGACGGCCCGGGTGATGGAGCTCACCGGCATCACCGGCGTGCGGGGCCGGCTGCTGCGCAACCTGTCCAAGGGCTACCGGCAGCGGGTGGGCCTGGCCCAGGCCCTGCTGGGCTTCCCCAAGGTGCTGATTCTGGATGAGCCCACCGTGGGCCTGGACCCCCAGCAGATCATTGAGATCCGCACCCTGATCCGGGACCTGGCCCGGCAGCACACGGTGATTTTAAGCTCCCACATCCTCTCCCAGGTGCAGGAGGTGTGCGACCACCTGCTCATCATCCACCACGGGAAAAAGGTGGCCGCCGGCACCCCGGAGGAGCTGGAGCGCTCCCTGGCACCCACCCCTGCCCTGGAGGTGTCCGCCGCCGCGTCCCAGGAGCAGGTTCGGGACCTGCTGGCGCCTCTGCCCGGATTGACCGGCCTGACTCCTCTGGCCGCCAAGGAGGCGGGGGTGTGCTCCTTCCGCCTGGAGGTGGAGGAGGGGGCCGATCTGCGGGAGGCGGTGTTCCGGGCCTTTGCCCGCTCTGACCTGCCTCTGCTGGAGCTGCGCCGGGACGCCATGACCCTGGAGGACATCTTCCTGAAACTCACCTCCGACGACGTGTCCGCTCCGTCGAAGCCCGCCGGTCCGGGAGACGAGCCGGGTACCGGAGAAGAATCTGCACAGGAGGAGGTGGAGGAGGCGTGACCGCCATCTACAAGCGGGAGCTGAGCTCCTATTTCAATTCCATGATCGGCTATGTGTTCATCGCTGTGCTGGTGTTTTTCACCGGCATCTACTTTATGGCCTATAACCTGTACAGCGGCCTGCCCCAGTTCTCCTACACCCTGTACAGCCTTATGACCATTCTCATGTTTGCCATCCCGCTGCTCACCATGAAGTCTATGGCGGAGGAGCGGCGCAGCCGCACCGACCAGCTGCTCCTCACCGCCCCCGTGTCCCTCACCGGGGTGGTGATGGGCAAGTTTCTGGCCATGGCCACCATCTTCCTCATCCCAGTGGCCCTTTGCGCCTTCTGCCCCCTGATCATCGCCATGAACGGGGAGGCCCGGCTTTTGTCCGACTACGCCGCCCTGCTGGCTTTCTTCCTCATGGGCTGCGTATTCATTGCCATCGGCATGTTCCTCTCCTCCCTCACCGAGAGCCAGATCATCGCCGCCGTGAGCACCTTCGCCGTGCTGCTGGTGCTCTTTCTCTGGGACGACCTGGTGAGCTTCCTGCCCTCCGCCCTCAGTTCCCTGCTGTCCGCCTTCTCCTTCACCCAGGTGTTCTACAACTTTGTGCAGTACAGCATGTTTGATCTGAGCGGGCTGGTGCTCTACCTGTCCCTCACGTTCCTGTTTCTGTTTCTGACCGTCCAGACGCTCCAGAAGCGCCGCTGGGCTTGAGGGAGGTGTGCAGCCATGAAAAAACCTGCTGTCAATTCCAAAGCCCTGCGCCAGGGAGGGTATCTGGCCGCCGTCACCGCCGCCGTGGTGGCGCTGGTGGTTCTCATCAACCTGGTGGTGGGGCAGCTGCCCTCCAACGTGACCGAGTTCGACCTGACGGACAACAGCCTGTATGAGGTCACCGACACCTCCAGAGAGTTTTTGGCCGGACTGGACCAGGACGTGGAGATCGTGGTGCTGGCGGAGGAGGACTCCACCGACGAGCGTATCTTAAAGTTTCTGGACCGGTATACCGCCCTGTCCGACCACCTGACCCTGACCTATGTGGACCCGGTGGCCCACCCGGACCAGGCCAGCCAGTATGACGCCCAGTCGGACAGCCTCATCGTCCGGTGCGAAGCCACCGGCAAGTCGGAGACCATCTCCTACTCGGACATCATCACCTACTCCTACACCAGCTACTTCTCCATGACGGAGGACGCCTTCGACGCCGAGGGGCAGCTCACCTCCGCTGTCAGCTATGTGACCAGCGACGCCGACCGCACCGTGTACACCGTCACCGGTCACGGGGAGGAGGACCTGTCCTCGGTGATCACCGACGCCATCGACAAGGCCAACCTGAATCTGGACAGCGTCAGCCCCATCCTCAACGGCTCCATCCCAGAGGACTGCGACCTGCTCATCGTCAACGGCCCGGCCACCGACCTGTCCGCCGACGAGCTGACCATTCTCCAGGACTACCTGGCCGGGGGCGGACAGATGATCTTCCTGGCCGGTGACACCCTGGACGCCCTGCCCAACTGGGAGTCCCTGCTGGAGAGCCGGGGTTTTGACCTGGTGGACGGCTATATCGCCGACCTGTCCAACTACTATGTACAGTTTGGCTCTCCCTTTGTGATCCGCGGGGTGCTGAACACCGGCAGCAGCGTGGCCTCCGGGGTGGACAGCGACGCCCTCACCCTCCTCACCAACTCCCGGGGCTTCCTGTCCCTGGAGGACACGGAGGACGCCGCCTGGACCATCACCGAGTTCCTGTCCACCACCAGCGACGCTCTGGCCGTGACGGCGGACGGAACCCAGACCTCCGGCACCTACCTGCTGGGGGCGGTGTCCGAGGGGGACGACGGGGGGCGGATGACCGTCATCGGCTCCACCTCTTTCCTGGATGGGGATATTTTGTCCCAGAACCCCAGTCTGGCCAACCAGACCCTGTTTGTCAATGCACTGACTGCCGGCTTTGACGATGTGAGCAACCTGTCCATCCCGTCCAAGAGCCTGGCCGTCACCTATAACACCATTCAGAATCCCGGACTGTGGAGCACCGCCTATATCGTGGTTCTGCCCATCGGCATTCTCCTGTGCGGCTTCCTGTTCTGGCTCAAGAGGAGAAAGCTATGACCAAACAGACGAAAACCCTTGCGGCGCTGGCCGCCGCCCTGGTGGTGTGCGGCGGGGCCTACGCCGCCCTGCGGGTGTGGAACGACCAGCAGGCCCAGGTGGACGACACCGTCTATGTGACCCAGCTCTCCGACCTCACCGGCCTCTCTTTGACCAACGGCCAGGGGGAGCTCTCCTTTACCAAGGCGGAGGACGCCTGGCAGTATGACGGGGACGACGCCTTCCCCGCCGACCAGGAGGCGGTGGAGGATCTGGCGGAGCAGATAGGCTCCCTGGCCGCCATCCGGGTCATCGACGACCCGGAGGACCTGTCCGCCTACGGCCTGGATGAGCCCGCCCTCCAGGCTACAGTGACCGCCGGGGACGGGACCGCCGTCACCCTTCTGCTGGGGGACGTGTCCGACAGCTACTGCTACGCCAAGCGGACGGACTCGGATACGGTCTACACCGTCTCCACCGACCTGCCGGAGAACCTGGAGTCCCTGGAGCTGCTGGACCTTGCCGCCATTCCCGACTTCCCTGATCTGGGGACGGACACCATCTCCTCCCTCACCTGGGAGAGCGGCGGGACCACCCTCACCCTGACCAAGATAGAAACTGAGACGGCCGGCACGGAGAGCGGGGACAGCTCCTCCTCGGAGAGCGCGGAGGAGACGGAGCCCGCCTGGGACGTGAACGGGACGGCCATCCCCTCGGACAACAGCACCTTCACCAGTCTGATGGCCCAGATCTCCTCCCTGACCTTCGACGCCTGCTATGACTACAAGGGGGAGGCGGAGACCCTGTCCGCCTGCGGCCTGGATACCCCTGTGGGTGTGCTCACCGTCACCTACGGCGAGGGCGAGACCCTCACCCTCACCATCGGAGCTCTGGACGGCGCCGGGGATTCCTACTACGCCCAGCTCTCGGGCGACCCGGCGGTGTACCTGCTGTCCGCCGACTCGGTGGACACCCTCGTCTCCCTCTCCGCCCAGGAGCTCACCGCGGCGGAGGACGATGAGGCGGAGGACGAGACCGCGTCCGACGCCTCATCAGACTCCAGCTCCAGCAGCGCCTCTTGATTTGCAAAGGCTCCCGTCCGTAGGACGGGAGCCTTCGTCTTTCTCTGCAAAAAGCGGGCCTAAAACTGGAAGGCAAAAATTTTCTCCTTCGGTGTACAAAAACCGGCACATAACGCGGCCCGTCCGGCATATAGTAGTCTGTATGCCGGCCTTGTGCCGGCGGATGAATTTTTAACATACGGAGGGATGAATTCCATGGAGGAAACCACTGTTGTTTATGGTACCGGCTCACAGCAGCCCAGCCCCGCGCCCCTGGACCTGGACGATCTGATTTTCCAGGGGGAATATTGGTTTGCCAGCGACCGCTGAGGTCCGTCTCCCTCGGGAGACGGACCTTGGAGCGTCTGCCCAGGCGCCGGACATGGGACAAGCCGCCCACAGAATCAGAAATCTCCTGATTCTGTGGGCGGCTTGTTTTTTGTGGAATACAGCCGGTCCATTCGCCGGAATTCCCTTGACCTTCTCCCTGGTAGAAGGTGTATGGTACACAGGAGCCGGAAAATTTAATGAATTTTTTAGCTTTTCTTTTGGGAAAGCTAATGGTCTGGCGGTAAGATGGGACAAAAGCCCAGGAAGGTCCGGCCGTCTGTCCCAGACCGCCGCCCGGACCTGGAGCGGGCGGGAGAATCGTTTCAACTCGGTACATAAAGGAGTCAATGCCATGGAAACCACACAAACTGCCCCGGAGACCACCCAGACCCCGGCGGCTCCGGAGACGGAGCCCGCCCCCCTGTGGACGGGGCCCAAGAAACGGCGCAAATGGATCAAGCGCGTCCTTGTGATTGCGGCCGTGCTGGCTTTGCTGTTCTGGATCGTGGTCCGGCCCATGCTGGGCGGCACGGCCGCCGTCTCAGGGGCCTATCAGACCGCCCAGGTCCAGCGCCAGGACCTGACGGTATCGGTGTCCGGCTCGGGCACGGTCACCCCCATCGAGTCCTACCAGGTGTCCGCCCTGGTGACGGGAGAGATTCTGGAGTCCCCCTTTGAGGACGGGGACCAGGTGGAGAAGGATCAGCTTCTCTACCGGATCGATCCGGGCAGCGCCCAGACCGCCCTCCAGCAGGCCCAGCTTTCGGTGCAGCAGGCCCAGATGAACTACGACACCCTGGCCAGCAGCCTCCAGGTGAAGGCCATCGGCGGCGGGGTGGTCCAGACCCTCCACGTCCAGGAGGGGGACCTGGTCTCCGCCGGGACGGCCATCGCCGACATTACCGACACCTCCACCATGACCCTCACCGTGCCCTTCCAGGCCGGTGACGCCGCCCATATCTCGGCGGGCCAGACGGCCCAGGTCACCTTGTCCGGCACCCTGGAGACCCTGTCCGGCACGGTGGAGTCGGTGGCTTCCGCCGACCAGGTGGGGAACGGGGGCGCCCTGGTGCGGCAGGTAAAGATCCGCCTCACCAACCCCGGGGCCCTCACCGACGCCACCACCGCCACTGCCCGAGTGGGCAATTACGCCTGCGCCTCCGGCGGCGCCCTGTCCCCCCGGCTGCGGCAGACCATCACCGCCGCCGCCAGCGGGGAAATCACCAACCTGAACGTGTCCGTGGGCAGCCGGGTGTCCGCCGGGACGGTGCTGGCCGCCATCGGGGGCGAGTCCGCGGAGAACTCCCTGGCCGACGCCGCCCTGGCCGTCCAGAACGCCCAGCTCTCCCTCCAGAGCGCCCAGGAAGCCCTGGACAGCTACACCATCACCTCCCCCATCTCGGGCACCGTCATTGAGAAGAACCTGAAGGCCGGGGACCAGCTCAACGGGGGCGACTCGGGGGCCATGGCGGTCATCTACGACCTGAGCCAGCTGGAGCTGCAGATGGACGTGAGCGAGCTGGACATCGGCCAGATCCAGCCGGGGCAGACGGTGGAGATCACCGCCGAGGCCCTGCCCGGCCAGACCTTCACCGGCGTGGTGGAGAAGGTGAGCGTCAACGGCACCACCACCGACGGCTTCACCACCTACCCGGTGACCATCCTCCTGTCGGAGTACGGGGACCTGAACCCCGGCATGAACGTGTCCGCCCACATCATCGTGGAGCGGTCAGAGAACGCCCTGTGCGTGCCCGCCGAAGCGGTGAACAGCGACGGCACCGTGCTGGTGGCTGGGGAGGGGGCCTTTGCCGAGGACGGCGTGACCATCGCCGACCCCTCCAAAATCGAGAGCCGCCCGGTGACCCTGGGCCGGGGCAGCCAGGATTTTGTTGAGATCACCTCCGGCCTGGAGGAGGGGGAGACCGTCCTCCTGCCCATCCAGTCCACCGGCGGTATGCCCTCTGACGGTTCTGCCGCAGTTGCAGCAGCGGGGTGAGGGTATGGCCCATCTGATTGAATTACGGAACGTGTATAAGATCTACCCCATGGGAGACGAGGCGGTCCACGCCCTGGACGGGGTGAGCCTCACCATCGACCAGGGGGAGTTCGTGGCCATCGTGGGCTCCTCCGGCTCCGGCAAGTCCACCGCCATGAACATCATCGGCTGTCTGGACGTGCCCACCTCGGGCACTTACCACCTGGGGGGCGTAGATGTGTCCACCATGGACGACGACCAGCAGGCGGAGATCCGCAACAAGATGCTGGGGTTCATCTTCCAGCAGTACAACCTGATTCCCAAGCTCACCGTGCTGGAGAACGTGGAGCTCCCCCTGCTGTACGCCGGGGTGCCCTCCGCCGAGCGGCGGGAGCGGGCGGTCCGGGCCCTGGGCCGGGTGGGGCTGGAGAGCAAGCAGAAGAACCTGCCCTCCCAGCTCTCCGGCGGCCAGCAGCAGCGGGTCTCCATTGCCCGGGCTCTGGCGGGGAACCCCTCGGTGATTCTGGCCGATGAGCCCACCGGCGCCCTGGACTCCCGCACCGGCCGGGAGGTGCTGGGTTTCCTCAAGAAGCTCAACCGGGAGGGGGACACGGTGGTTCTCATCACCCACGACAACTCCATCGCGGTGAAGGCCGACCGGATCATCCGCCTCCAGGACGGGAAAATCATCTACGACGGGGACGCCAACGACCCCCGGGCGGTGGTCCAGCCCGGCGAGGCCGGGGAAGAGGACGAGGAACAGGAGGTGGGGGCATGAACGCAGGACAGTCCTTCCGTCTGGCCATCAAGGCCCTGACCACCAGCAAGATGCGCTCCCTGCTCACCATGCTGGGCATCATCATCGGCGTGGCCTCGGTCATCGTCATCCTGGCTCTGGGCAACGGGGTACAGGGGATGATCGACGAACAGGTGGATAAGCTGGGCATCAATATGATGCAGACCTACGTGTGGGGCCGGGGAGACGGCTCCACCATGGATCTGGACCCCTCGGACATGTACGACCTGGTGGAGGCCAACCCGGAGGTGCTCACCGGCGTGTCCCCCTATGTCTCCTTCCAGGCCACCCTGCGCCATGGAGACCAGAAATTTGACCAGACCCAGCTCTACGGAGTCAGCGAGGTCATGTTCAACAGCGACACCCAGTCCACCATGGACGGGGGCCAGAAGCTGACTCGGGGGCGGTTCCTCTCCTATTTAGATGTGGCCCGACGGCAGAACGTGTGCGTCATCGGGGCCTATCTGGCCCAGGAGGCCTTCGGGGGCGATGCCCAGGCCCTGGGGCAGACCCTGTCCATCAACGGCACCTCCTACACGGTCATCGGGGTGCTGGACCGGCTGAACACCACCACAGAGATGGCCGCAGGGGGCTCGGACGACCAGATTTACATCCCCTATGAGAACGCCCTGCAGATCATGGGGGCCCGGTATGTGACCCTCTATGTGTTCACCAGCACCTCCGGAGAAACAGCCGCCCAGGCCAAAGCCATCATCGACGGCATGCTCTACGACCACTTCCAGGGGGACGAGGACGCCTACTATACCACGACCATGGAGGAGCAGGCCAACCTCATCAACGCCATGATGGGGGTGGTCATGGGGGTGCTGGTGGCCATCGCCGCCATCTCCCTGCTGGTGGGCGGCATCGGTATTATGAACATCATGCTGGTGTCCGTCACCGAGCGCACCCGGGAGATCGGCATCCGGAAGTCCCTGGGGGCCAAGCGGAGAGACATCCGCAGCCAGTTCGTCATCGAGGCGGGGACCACCTCCGCCATCGGCGGACTGCTGGGCATCGCCCTGGGCTGCCTGCTGGCCATGGGAGTGGGTTCTCTCATTGGAGCCATGCTCACCTCCCAGATGGGGGGCGGGGCCACCTTCTCGGCCACCCCCACCTTGGGGGCGGTGGCCATCAGCTTCGGCGTGTCCGTGGGTATCGGCGTGCTGTTCGGATACCTGCCCGCCAATAAGGCGGCCAAACTCAACCCCATCGACGCGCTGCGGTACGATTGATTTCCCACCTGCGCGGCAGCCGCATTTCATTTTGTAGGGGCGGATACCATCCGCCCGCACTGAAGTACGGACTAGTTCGGGCGGCTCATAGCCGCCCCTACATCCACATAAAAAGGAGCTGCAAATTGATGAAAAGACGCATATTGACCGGCCTGCTGGCCTGCTGTCTCTCCCTCTCCCTGGCCCTGCCCGGCTTTGCGGCGGGAGCCATTCCCTCCCCAGGGGAGGTGTCCCAGGTGGTCACCGCCCTGGGCATCCTGGACGGCAATTCCAGCGGCAGCCTGGAGCTGTCCCGGAACGTGACCCGGGCGGAGTTTATTACCATGGCCCTGAAGGCATCCCCCAACGGGGACCAGGTGGGGGAGGCCTCCACCTCCCCCTACCCGGACGTGCCCTACACCCACTGGGCGGCTGGCTATGTGGAGGCCGCCGTGGCCGCCGGGCTGGTGACCGCCTACTCCGACGGCACCTTCCGACCGGACAACCCCATCACCCTGGCGGAGGGGGCCACCATCGCCCTGGGGCTGCTGGGCTATACAGCGGAGGACTACTCCGGGGCCTACCCCACCCCCCAGCTGGCCCTGTACCGGAGCAAGGGGCTGGACCAGGGGGTGTCCGCCCAGCGGGCGTCGGACTCCCTCACCCGGCAGGACGCCATGTACCTCTTCTATAATCTGATGACCGCTAATACCAAGGAGGGGAGCGTCTATGTGAGCCAGCTGGGCTACTCCCTCAACGCCGCCGGGGAGCTGGATCTGGTGGGCCTCATCAACGGGGAGATGCAGGGGCCCCTGGTGGCCTCCGGCGACTGGCGCAGCTCCATCCCCTTCTCCCTGGAGGGTGTGACGGTGAACCGGAACGGGGCGGTCTCCAATCTGGGGGCCATCCAGGAGAACGACGTGATCTATTGGAACCAGTCCATGCGCACCCTGTGGGTGTCCTCGGAGAAGGTGATGGGGATTATCCAGTCCCTGGAGCCCTCCGCCTCCAACCCCACCTCGGTGCAGGTGCTGGGCCGCACCTATGAGATCGAGAGCGCCCAGGCCGCCCTGGCCCTGTCCGACCTGGGAACCTACGGGGTGGGGGACACGGTGACCCTCCTCCTGGGCCGCAGCGGCGGCGTGGCAGCGGTGGCCGGTCCCAGCGCGGTGAAGAACGAGCTGTGCGGCGTGGTCACCGAGACCCAGCGCAGCACCTACGACGACGGCCACGGCGGCACCTATACCGCCGACATGGTGACTATCCTGGCCACCGACGGCAACACCTATCAGTACCAGTGGACTGCCAACTACCTGGAGGCGGGCGACCCGGTGGGGGTCAGCTTTGCCGCCGACGGCACGGTCACCCTGCGCCGCCTGAGCTCCACCGGCCTGTCCGGCGCCGTATCCAAGGACGGCTCCAAGGTGGGAGACGTGTCCTTCGCCGACGGGGCGGAGATCCTGGACGTCACCGGCAGCACCGCCATCAAAATCTTCCCCAGCCGTCTGGCGGGCATGAACCTGACCCGGGACAACGTCACCTACTACTCCCTCAATGGAAACGGTGAGATCGACCGGCTGATTCTGGACGACGCCACCGGCGACGCGGGCCAGTTCGGCGTGCTCATCCGCATGGAGACCATGGGCGATGGGCTCAACAAGCTCTACTCCTATGAGTACGACCTGGGCGGCAGCGTCTATACCCTGCCCTCCATCACCACCAAGTTCCCGGTGTCCACCGGCGGCATCCGCCTGGTGGGCGACCCCGCCGACCCCGACCGGCTGTACTCCCTCAACGAGGTGAAGGCCGACGGCATCAGCGGCAACACCCTGCGGGCGGGGAGCCGGAGCTACACCATCTCCGACCAGGTGGTGGTCTATGAGTACCGGGATCACCAGTACTTCCCCTCCACCCTGGACCGGGTCCAGGAGCTGGGGCTGTCCCTCACCGGCTGGTACGACCGGCCGGATAACCAGGGCGGCCGTATCCGGGTCATCGTGGCGCGGTAACGCTCCAATACAAATACAGCGAGGAGAGGCGGGGCCGAATTTCGGCCCCGCCCCTTCTCATTTTTTCTATTCATGAGGGCGTTTCAATACGCTAAAAACGAATGAAATTTGAATCGACCTTGCAACATCGGAATAGGGTGGTGGAGCTGCGCTTCTCTTGCTCCACATGGCGCAGAATAACATGCTGCTATATTTGCAGAAAAAATTAACAAAACTCCCGGCGATGCAGAAAAATTTTTGTAGTACATTCTGAAATAGAATGATGTACATGATTTTTTGTAATTTCATAATTGACAAGTCGCGCAAGTCGTCATAAAATTTGTTGCACAACGTGCGAGCGACGCATTTGGAAAATTGAGGAGGTGCGTGTTTATGCAAAAAGAGGGCCAGGTGCGGATTCCCTCCGGCTGCGCGATTGTAGGCGCCATCGACCGGGCGGGCGGACCCATCTGCGGAGAAGAGCTGATCCGGGCCATCGCGGTGATGCATGACCGGTCCAACGGCCTGGGAGGCGGCTTTGCAGGATATGGGATCTATCCCCAGTACAAGGAGCTCTATGCCTTCCACCTGTTCTATGAGGACAGCAGTGCAAAGGAGGCGTGCGAGCGGTTTCTGGAGCGCCATTTTGACATTGTGAACCTGTCCAAAATCCCCACCAGGCCCCATCCAAGAGTGACCGACGCGCCCCTGATCTGGCGGTATTTTATGGCGCCCCTGCCCAACAAGCTGGAGCAGAGTCAGCTGGACGAGCGGGAGTATGTCCGCCGCTGCGTCACCCGGGTGAACACCCAGATGAAGGGGGCCCATGTGTTCTCCAGCGGGAAGAACATGGGGGTCTTTAAGGCGGTGGGCTACCCGGAGGACGTGGGGGAGTTCTACCGCCTGGAGGAGTACGAGGGCTACGCCTGGACCGCCCACGGCCGCTATCCCACCAACACCCCCGGCTGGTGGGGGGGCGCCCACCCCTTCGCCCTGCTGGACTACTCGGTGGTGCACAACGGGGAGATCTCCTCCTATGACGCCAACCGGCGCTTCATTGAGATGTTCGGCTACCGCTGCACCCTTCTCACCGATACGGAGGTCATCACCTACATCATCGACTATCTGGTGCGGCAGCAGGGGCTCACCATGGAGGAGGCCTCCAATGTGATGGCCGCCCCCTTCTGGACCACCATCGCCCAGCAGTCCCCCCAGCGGAAGGAGCGGCTCACCTTTCTGCGGCAGGCCTTCTCCAGTCTGCTGCTCACCGGCCCATTCTCCATCCTGGTGGGCTTTGACGGCGGCCTGATGGCCCTGAACGACCGTCTGAAGCTGCGCTCCATGGTGGTGGGCGAGGCGGGCAGCCGGGTGTACATCTCCAGCGAGGAGAGCGCCATCCGGGCCGTCCAGCCCACACTGGACCGGGTCTGGGCCCCCAAGGGCGGCGAGGCCGCCATCTTTACGGTAAAGGAGGGTGTGTTATGTCGCTGATGACGGCCTATGCCTCCCGCTTTGAGGTACTGCGGGACACGGAGAAGTGCATCTCCTGCGGGCGCTGCATTCAGGAGTGCGCCCACGGTGTGCATCAGTTTTACAAGGACACCAAAAAACTGACGGCGGATGAGAAGCGGTGCGTCAACTGCTACCGCTGTGTGGCCACCTGTCCCACCCAGGCGCTGAAGATCATCCAAAACCGGCAGGCCATCAACGCCAGCAGCAACTGGAGCGTCAACAACCGCCGGGAGATCTACCTCCAGGCGGAGAGCGGCGGGGTTCTCCTGTCCGGCATGGGGACGGTGAAGAACTACCCCCTCTACTGGGACAAGCTGCTCATCAACGCCGCCCAGGTGACCAACCCCTCCATCGACCCCCTGCGGGAGCCCATGGAGGCCCGCACCTATCTGGGCCGCAGCGCGGTGGAGATCCAGCGGGACGCGCGGGGACAGCTGGTGAATAACCTGCCGACCCATCTGACTCTGGAGACCCCCATCCTCTTTGCCGCCATGAGCTACGGGGCCATCAGCTACCCCTGCCACCAGGCCCTGGCCCAGGCAGCTACCCAGCTGGGCATCTTCTACAACACAGGCGAGGGCGGCCTCCACCGGGACCTGTACCAGTACGGTCCCCACACCATCGTCCAGGTGGCCTCCGGCCGCTTCGGCGTCCACCGCCAGTACCTGGAGACCGGCGCCGCGGTGGAGATCAAGATCGGCCAGGGGGCCAAGCCGGGCATCGGCGGCCATCTGGCGGGAGCCAAGAACATCGGGGACATCTCCAAGACCCGCATGATCCCCGAGGGCACCGACGCCATCTCCCCCGCCCCCCACCACGACATCTACTCCATTGAGGACCTGCGGCAGCTGGTGTTCTCCCTGAAGGAGGCCACCAACTATGAAAAGCCCATCCTGGTGAAGATCGCCGCCGTCCACAATGTGGCCGCCATCGCCAGCGGCATCGCCCGTTCCGGCGCGGATATTATCGTCATCGACGGCCTCCGGGCGGGCACCGGCGCCGCCCCCACCCAGACGCGGGACAATGTGGGCATTCCCATCGAGCTGGCCCTGGCGGCGGTGGACAGCCGCCTGCGGGAGGAGGGCATCCGCAACCACGTGGGCCTGGTGGCCAGCGGCACCATCCGCAACAGCGCCGACATCGTCAAGGCCATCGCCCTGGGCGCCGACGCGGTGGCCATCGGAACCGCCGCCCTCATCGCCATGGGCTGCCACATGTGCCACAGCTGCCACACCGGCAACTGCAGCTGGGGCATCTGCACCCAGCGGCCGGAGCTCACCCGCCGCCTGAACCCGGAGGAGGCCCGGGACCGGCTGGTAAATCTGATCACCGGCTGGACTCATGAGATCAAGGAGATCATGGGCGGCATGGGCATCAACTCCATCGAGACCCTGCGGGGCAACCGGATGATGCTCCGGGGCGTGGGTCTCACCGACGCGGAGCTGCGCATTCTGGGCGTCCAGCACGCGGGAGAATAAGGGGGGACTTTTGTGAACATCAACGCGCAGAATTTGGACTACTACCAGCTGAATCAGGCCATCCGCCAGGCGGAGGGGCCGGTGGTCATCGACCACTGCCTGGGCCAGCGGTTTATCGGAACGGCTCTGGGCGCGGGCCGGTCCCTGACCATCCACGGAGTGCCGGGCAACGCCATGGGGGCCTATTTGGACGGAGGTTCCATCGAGGTGTTCGGCGACGTGCAGGAGGCCACCGGCGACACCATGAACGCGGGGACTATCGTGGTCCACGGCAGCGCCGGGGACGCCACCGGCTACTCCATGCGGGGCGGCGTCATTCTCATTGAGGGGGATGTGGGCTACCGGGCGGGCATCCACATGAAATCCTACGGCTCCAAGGTCCCCGTCCTCATTGTAGGCGGCGCGGCCGGCAGCTTCCTGGGGGAGTACCAGGCCGGGGGCCTGATTCTGGTCCTGGGGCTGGGTCACGAGGACCGCGCCCCCTACAACTACTTCTGCGGCACGGGGATGCACGGGGGAAAGATCGTCGTCCGCTCCGACTATATCCCGGAGAACCTGCCCGACCAGGTAGTCCCCCATGACCTGGACCAGGCGGGCCTGGAGGAGATCATGCCCCATCTGGAGCGGTACTGCTCCACCTTTGGCGTGCCCATGGAGCGCATCCTGCCCCATCGGTTCTATGCCCTCACCCCCAACACCGCCAGCCCCTACAAGCGGCTGTATGCCATGAACTGAATATGAAAAAGAGGCGGCCAAGGCCGCCTCTTTTTACTGCTTCCGCTCCAGCACCATCTCCATGTGGGGTATGCCGTCCTCCAGAAACTCCGGGGCCGCCGTGCGGCGGAAGCCCAGCTTCTCATAAAAGCCCTGGGCGTAGGACTGGGCCTCCAGGCGGATGCGCCGGGCGTCTGTTTTCTCCCAGGCGGCCCGGATGCCCCGCTCCATCAGCGCCCGGCCCAGGCCGGCCCCCCGGTTCACCGTGAGTACCCGGCCGATCTGGGCGGTTCCGTTCTCCGGCTCCAGAATCCGCAGGCAGGCTTGAATTATCCCTCCGCCGTCCCGGGCAAACACGTGCCAGGCCCGGCGGTCCAGGCCGTCCGCCTCCTGGTAGGGACAGCGCTGCTCCACCACAAAGACGGCGGTGCGCACCGCCAGCAGGTCATAGACCTCCTCCCGGGTGAGCTCGTCCCAGTGCTTGACAAACCAATCTATGGAAGCTCCCTCCCTCATGCTTTTATACCTTGGACCGGGGCAGATTCCACCGGAAGTGAGCGGCCAGTCCCCGGATGAGCACCACCACTGTCAGTCCCAGGAGCATGGCGGCCATGCTCCCCAGCCGGGACCACAGCCCGGCGCACAGAATCGCCCCGGCCAGAGAGGCGGAGGCGTATACATGCTTGACAAAGATGTACGGGGTATCCCCGGCCAGCTGGTCCCGCAGGACGCCGCCTCCCACGCCGGTGACCACCGCCACAAACACCAGCAGGAACAGGGTGGGCTCCGCCACCGCCTCATAGGCGATCTGGACCCCCACCACCGTGAAAACCCCCAGGCCCAGGGCGTCCATCCAAAACAGCAGGTGGTTGAACAGGGCGGGCTTGTACATGAGCAGCCGCCGCACCCGTCCCAGAAAAAAGACGGCGGACACAGCCAGAGCCACCAGGGCGCTGGTGGGGTCCTGAAAGGCCATGGGGGGCGTCAGCCCCAAAATCAGGTCCCGGATCACCCCGCCGCCCACGGCGGTGACCAGCCCCAGAATACACACCCCAAACAGGTCCATCCCCTTTTTCAGGCCCGTGAGGGCCCCCGAGGCGGCAAAGGCCACGGTCCCGATGAGATTGACAATCCAAATAAACGGTTCGATGGCAGACACCTCCAGACAATGCGGTTTCCATGACAGTGCTGCTCCAGTGTATCGGATTTTGTCCCAAAAGGCAAGAGATACTTCCCGTCCCGGCGGTTACAGGCCGGGTTCCGCCAGCCCCATCACATCCATGCTGTGGCGCATATGGATGGCCATGGCGTGCTCCGCCCCCTCGCCATCCCGCTTTTTCAGGAACTCCAGCAGCAGGGCGTGGTCCCGAAGGGTGTCCTCCGCCAGCTGTTCTCGATGCTCCCCCCGCTCCACGGCGGTGGAGACTGCCTGGTGGATGATGGGCAGCAGCCGGAGCAGAAACTCGTTGTGGGCGGCCCGGACGATGGCGGTGTGGAAGGCCTGGTCCGCCTGGGTGCGGTCCCGGCCCGCCCGGATGCATTGCTCCACCGCCGCCCCCTTCTCCAGAATGTCGGAGAGCTCCTCCGGGGAGGCCCGGCGGCAGGCCAGGGCGGCGCAGCGGGGCTCGAACATGGAGCGCAGCTCAAACAGATCCCGCAGCTGGCCCCGGACCTGTTCCAGGCTGGAGAAGCCGAAGTCACCGATCTCTTCCACCTGCTGGGAGACAAAGGTGCCCCGGCCCCGGCGCACCTCCAGCACACCCCGGTCCGCCAAGGTGCGGATGGCCTCCCGGAGGGTGGCCCGGCTCACCCTCAGCTGCTGGGCCAGCTCCAGCTCGTTGGGCAGCTTCTCACCGGGCTGGAGCTGCTGCTCCACCACAATGGTAGTGTACAGACGGTCCGCCGTCTGCTGGGACAGGTTTTGTCTGGACATAGGGATTCTCCTTCTTTTTTCCACATGGTAGGGGGGATTGTTTTCGGGGGATGAGATGTGCGGGGGATTTCGCCGCCTGCGGGCGGCGACCTACTTTGCCCATGGCGGCTCGTCGTCGCAAAGTCCACTCCACTCCGTTTCCGCCTGACAGCGAAAACTGCGTTCGTTCCCTTGCTCCTCCTCTTCCCGGCAAACCCGCTTCGCTGGGCTTTGCCGGGAGTAACGAGGGATTGGACAAAACGCCACCGGGGACGGCTCCAAATGAGCACTTCGTGCTCATAGTCGCCTTTCCCCGGACCCCATTACGGGGGACGCGTACCTGTCAGGCTTTGCAATGTTTCCGGCGCGCAAAATTTGAGTGGCTTTCCGCAGTTCAATCCGGCCCACTGGGGCCTGGGTATACAAAAATTTTAACTGTTGCGCTTTCAGAACTGCGCCTAGCTTTGCCGAGCCAACGCTCCTGGTGCGTATCCTGGCGGGAGCCCAAAGGGGCTCCCCTACGCAAGACTGAAGCCGTCCTACTCTTATCGTAGGGGAGGGGCTTGCCCCTCCCGCCGTCCATCGGAGCCGTCTCCGGTGGCGGAACTCCCCCGGAAAGTACACCCACGCCCCTTGACATTCTCGCCCCTATCTTATACTATATAGTCAGACAATGCAAGAGAAATCAGACAACTGATTAAAATGCAAATCTCCGCCCCAAAGGGGTGCGGATAAAAATTCCAAAAGAAAACTTTGTGAGGAGGTCAATTCCCATGCGCAGCGACGTCATCAAGAAAGGGGCCCCCGCCGCCCCCAACCGCTCTCTGCTCTATGCCCTGGGCTACACCAAGGAGGAGCTGGAGCGGCCCCTCATCGGCGTGGTCTGTTCCTATAATGAGATCGTCCCCGGCCACATGAATCTGGACAAGATTGCCGAGGCTGTCAAGGCCGGCGTCCGTGCCGCCGGCGGCACCCCGGTGGAGTTCCCCGCCATTGCCGTGTGCGACGGCATCGCCATGGGCCACGTGGGCATGAAGTACTCCCTGGTTACCCGTGACCTGATCGCCGACTCCACCGAGGCCATGGCCATGGCCCACCAGTTTGACGGCCTGGTGATGATCCCCAACTGCGACAAGAACGTGCCCGGCCTGCTCATGGCCGCCGCCCGGGTGAACATCCCCACCATCTTCGTCTCCGGCGGGCCCATGATGGCGGGTACCATGAACGACGGCCGCCGCACCTGCCTGAGCCACATGTTCGAGGCGGTGGGCTCCTACTACGCCGGCAAGCTGGACGAGGCGGGCCTGGAGGAGTACGAGAACAACGCCTGCCCCACCTGCGGCTCCTGCTCCGGCATGTACACCGCCAACTCCATGAACTGCCTCACCGAGGCCA
>JABLTR010003086.1_pt1 | contig 18543 bp, 12 predicted proteins | sample 7160071 | NCBI WGS metagenome assembly JABLTR01 (sample SAMN14651230, study PRJNA627086) | human gut metagenome | isolation source: feces | host: Homo sapiens
AACGTACAGATGATGGCATTCGGTAACATGGGTGATGACTGTGGTACAGGTGTTGCCTTCACACGTGACCCTGCTACAGGTGCTAACGGTCTGTTCGGTGAGTTCCTTACCAATGCACAGGGCGAGGACGTAGTTGCTGGTGTTCGTACACCTATGCACATCTCCGAGATGGAGCAGAAGTTCCCGGAAGCATTCGTACAGTTCAAACAGGTTTGCGAGACTCTTGAGAAACATTACAGAGACATGCAGGATATGGAGTTTACTGTAGAGCATGGTAAACTGTATATGCTTCAGACACGTAATGGTAAGAGAACTGCACAGGCTGCTCTTAAGATCGCTTGTGACCTCGTTGATGAGGGAATGAGAACTGAGGAAGAGGCTGTTGCAATGATCGATCCTCGTAACCTTGATACACTTCTTCATCCGCAGTTCGATGCAGCTGCTCTTAAAGCTGCTACACCGATGGGTAAAGGTCTTGGTGCTTCTCCAGGAGCTGCTTGCGGTAAGATCGTATTCTCTGCAGAGGACGCTGTTGAGTGGGCTGCAAGAGGAGAGAAAGTTGTTCTTGTTCGTCTTGAGACATCCCCAGAGGATATCACAGGTATGAAAGCTGCTCAGGGTATCCTGACAGTTCGTGGTGGTATGACATCTCACGCAGCTGTAGTTGCTCGTGGTATGGGATCCTGCTGTGTATCCGGATGCGGCGATATCGCTATGGATGAGGAGAACAAGAAATTCACACTTGCTGGTAAAGAGTTCCATGAAGGAGATGCAATCTCCATTGATGGTACAACAGGTAACATCTATGACGGACTTATCCCGACTGTAGATGCTAAGATCGCTGGTGAGTTCGGACGTATCATGGGATGGGCTGACAAGTACAGAACAATGAAAGTTCGTACAAACGCTGATACTCCTGCTGATGCTAAGAAAGCTCGTGAGCTTGGTGCAGAGGGAATTGGTCTTTGCCGTACAGAGCATATGTTCTTTGAGGGCAACAGAATTGATGCATTCCGTGAGATGATCTGCTCTGAGACAGTAGAGGAGAGAGAAGCAGCACTTGCTAAGATCCTTCCGGAGCAGCAGGGAGACTTCGAGAAACTCTATGAGGCACTTGAAGGAAATCCTGTAACCATCCGTTTCCTTGATCCGCCACTTCATGAGTTCGTTCCTACAGAGGAAGAGGACATCAAGAAACTGGCTGACGCTCAGGGCAAGACTGTAGAGCAGATCAAGACAATCATCGCTTCCCTTCACGAGTTCAACCCGATGATGGGACATCGTGGATGCCGTCTTGCTGTTACTTATCCAGAGATTGCTAAGATGCAGACAAGCGCTGTTATCCGCGCAGCTATCAACGTTAAGAAGAATCATCCGGATTGGAACATCAAACCGGAGATCATGATTCCGCTTGTTGGTGACATCAAAGAGCTTAAATATGTTAAGAAATTCGTTGTAGAGACAGCAGATGCTGAGATCAAAGCAGCAGGTTCTGACCTTGAGTACGAGGTTGGTACTATGATCGAGATCCCGAGAGCAGCTCTTACAGCTGATGATATCGCTAAAGAGGCTGACTTCTTCTGCTTCGGTACAAACGACCTTACACAGATGACATACGGATTCTCCCGTGATGATGCTGGTAAGTTCCTTAACGCATACTATGATGCTAAGATCTTCGAGAACGATCCATTCGCTAAACTTGATCAGGTTGGCGTTGGTAAACTTATGAAGATGGCAATCCAGCTTGGAAAACCGGTTAACCCGAAACTTCACGTAGGTATCTGCGGTGAGCACGGCGGAGATCCGTCTTCCGTAGAGTTCTGCAACGAGATCGGACTTGACTATGTATCCTGCTCACCGTTCCGTGTACCGATCGCTCGTCTTGCAGCAGCACAGGCAGCAATCGCTAAAAAGAACGCCTAAGCTAAATAAAATCGTTCTGATGTAAATCAGAATAGGAGAGGCCCTGACGGTCTGGAGTTTTCCAGACTGTCAGGGCTTTTTTGCAGATATTTGATAGTACACGACTTCTCGCATGAAATTAAATTGAACCAAAGAAGCGTTATAGTTCAACTGTGAATGTCTGAATAATTATCATAACGAAATAAGCCTTCACCTGCTGATACTGTTCTGTGATATGAACAGAATGATCATCAGATGAAGGTTTATTGTCTGATTAAGATTCAGTTAAAACACTTTACGGGATGCAGATTCCTTATTTATAAACGGCCCTGCACAGGTAAGGACATCTCTATGCTCACCAGAGAAATCCTGATTAAAAATTATCGGAGAACCATCCGGATTTTCATATTTCTGTTCCGGTTCAAAAGCTATTCCAAGAGTTTCTGTGGAGATAATGCCGTCTCTATTTTCCGGGAGAAAATCATAGAGATTGGTATGAAGATACCAGCCATCGTCTTTTTGCTCCAGGGAGATGCTGACAGTATTTTCTGTGTCTGAAAAGGCATCGGATTCTTTTTTCCAGGGGCGGGCGCCGTTGAAATAGGAGTTGCCGGATGCCCACACAGGAAGATGCTCATAGTAAAGATCTCCAACGTCAGATCCCATTCCGCAGTAACCCTCGAAATTTTTTTTCCATTGTTCAAAAGTCGGATATTCATCATATGGAGAAGTGCCGGTGATCATATTGCAGTCATCCCACATGTTGCCGTCGCTTCCCATAAGTTCAGATAATGCTTTCATGCAGGAACGGATTTTTTTCTGAATAAAAATGTTATTGTAAAATTTCATATCTCCGTGGAGGATCGTCATAAATCCTGCAATCTGAGTTCCATGGTGTACATGGTATGGTGTATAACGCGGAGATGGAATAATCGGAGCACCATTATCCGTTCCGATTCCAACGGAAACAAGAGAACCGCAGATCAGGTTATGTACAAGCGCAACGCCCTGCGTAGCGAGCTTCAGGGAACGGTCGGAGAGCATCAGATTATGGCCTACCAGGGTAGGTCCATGAGATACCTCGATAAAAAGATCTTCGCCTACACTATTGTATGCTTTTTCACAGTCTGTGAAATCATCCGGCAGACAGTTATGATGAAAAAGATTTCCGGTAACGCGTGTTCCCTGAGCCTGCCAGTCCAGCCAGATTCCTCTGGTGCAGTTGTGGATATGGTTTCTACGGATGATCACATCGATAGCTGCGTGCATTTTGATACCGCCGATCTCTGCGCCGGCCAGGTTCTGTTTGTTGTTGATATGGTGGATGTGATTATCTTCAATAATGGAAAAAACACCTCCCAGATGTCCGACAATACCGGTCTGACCGCAGTGATGGATGTCACATCTTCGGATGATGTGGGAGCCGATATGTTCTTTGTCCCATCCTTCATAGGAAGCCTGGCAGATGCAGTCACGTTCTGTCTGAGTTCCATCTTTATATTTCCATTTCAGCCATTTGTTGTTGTTATTCGGTTGGAGATATTTTCCAAGAGAAATTCCGCTGCATTTGGCTTCATAGATCTCGCAGTCTTCAATGATCCATCCTTTGGACCAGTGAGGGCCGACCATTCCTTCCTGGTAAGCGGTTGGAGGAGCCCATTGAGTGGCTGCCTGGCTGATCTTAAAGCCGGAAAGAGTAATGTAGCCGATTCCCTCACTGGAAGGATAAAAACAATTCTTTCTTACGCTGATCTCTACATTTTCTCTGTTAGGATCTTTCTCCTGGAAGTTGGCGTAAAGAATTGTCTGATCTTTTTCTTCATCCTGCTCAGTATACCAGGTGTACAAAGAGAATTCAGGATCCCAGGAAGTCTGGCTTTTTAACGGATTTTTTACCTGCTCAAGGTCTGTGACTTCGTACATGGATTTTTCATCAAGAAAAACATCTCCTGTGTGCGCGATCATGGAAGCAATGAACCAGTCACCGGAAACCAAGGTGGTGAAGGGATTGTAATCACTGAAAACTCCGTTTGGGATCGTTGCTTTCCATATATTTCCTTCTACATGGGACCAGCTTTTTACAGGTTCGCTGCCCGTGATATGAGCCTGACCTTTTTGGGCGGAGCGGTAGGTGATCCGTTTGGTGGCAGTTCCGGAATTGCGCGGATCAACAGCCTCCCTGTAGATACCAGGTGCAACAAGAACTTCATCACCTGGAAGAGCTTTTGCGGCAGCTTCTGAAATAGTTTTGAATGGGGATCTTTCGGTTCCGTCACCTGGACAGAGAGCAGAACCATCAACATAAATTATCATTTTCAAACCCTCCCGATCATTAGTATATAAAGAATTATATCAGAAAATGTGAAATGCAGGAACTTGTTTCCGGTGGTTTACGAAGAAAAAAAATCATGGTATCATATGTACATGATAAAAATGTGCAGTGAGAGAATATAATTATAAAGGAGACATTATGAACCAGGAATCACAGACACCGCACAAGAGACGTGTGCGTTATAAAGGAAAATACCCGAAGAAATTCGAGGAGAAATATAAAGAGCTTCAGCCGGAGAAGTATAAGGATACCATTGAACATGTGATCAGTAAGGGCAACACACCTGCGGGAATGCACATTTCCATTATGGTAAAAGAGATCATTGATTTTCTGGATATCAGGCCGGGGCAGATTGGATTTGATGCGACACTTGGATATGGCGGTCATACGAAAGCCATGCTGGAATGTCTGAAAGGCCAGGGACATATATACGCCACAGATGTGGACCCGGAAGAATCAGCCAGGACGAAGAAACGTCTGGCGGATCTGGGATTCGGGGAAGATATGCTGACAGTGAAGCTTCAGAATTTCTGCACCATTGATGAGATTGCAAAAGAAGCAGGAGGTTTTGACTTTATCCTTGCGGATCTTGGAGTATCTTCCATGCAGATCGACAATCCCAGGAGAGGTTTTTCCTTCAAGGTGGACGGTCCGCTGGACTTAAGGCTGAACCAGGAGGCAGGAATCAGTGCAGCAGAGCGTCTGGATACGATTTCCAGAGAGGAACTTGCAGGAATGCTGGATGAGAATTCCGATGAGCCTTACTGCGAGGAAATCGCCAAAGCAATCACCGATGAGATCCGAAGAGGGAATCGCATAGATACCACTACAAAGCTCCGCGAAGTCATCGAAAGAACATTATCCTTCCTTCCTGAGAAGGAGCGGAAAGACACTGTGAAAAAAACATGCCAGAGAGTCTTTCAGGCTTTGCGTATCGATGTAAACCGGGAATTCGAAGTTCTTTATGAATTTATGGAGAAACTTCCGGGAGTGCTGAAACCAGGTGGAAGAGTGGCAATACTCACTTTCCATTCAGGAGAGGATAAGCTGGTAAAGAAAGCTTTGAAACAGGGTTATAAAGAAGGCATTTACTTCGATTACGCCAAAGATGTGATCCGTCCGTCTGCCCAGGAATGTGCCCAGAACGGCAGAGCCAGATCAACGAAAATGCGCTGGGCGATAAAAGCATAAAGGATGATCCATAAGCCATGGCAAAAGATGTGCCATGGCTTATGCTTTGAAGAAATTACAAATTCCTGGTTTGTATTTTAGAATAATTCCATACAAATTGAAAAATCATTGTGTTATCATGTTAAACAATTACGGTGACTCAGAAACATTACAGATCAGATAAAGTTTTTTCGGGACACTACGAATTGGAAAGGAAAAAAACATGAATATCACACTTGAAACAGCAGCAGATAAGCTGGTAAAAGAAATTTTCGGTGTAAAATCCGGAGAAACCGTGATCATCACAGCAGATGATGATTCGGATGCATCTGTTGTAGAAGCAGTAAAAAACAGTGCGAAAAATGCAGGTGCACATGCTATGGTAATTTCAGTGCCCACACCAGGGGGAGTGGGAAAAGCAGCAGACCCGGATCTTCCGGTCGACGCGTTAAGCGCAGCACTTCTTTGTGCAGATGTATGGATCGAGTTTAATCATCAGTGGCTTCTTTATTCCACACCGTTTGAGCGTGCAGAAGCAGAGAATAAAAAAATGCGTTACATGTGCCTGGTAGATTTCAATCCGGATCTGATGATTCGTACTATCGGCAATGTGGAGACAGAACAGCTGAAAAAATTCATGCTTGCTATCACTGAAAAAACAAAAAATGCGAAGAACATGCGTGTCACAACTCCGGCAGGCTGCGATGTTTCATTTGAGATCGATCCAGCCCATTATACAGCATGTGACTGCGGAAATGCAACTGTACCTGGAATCCATATGCTTACGGGCCAGATCAATGTTGTGCCGCAGTTTGGAAGTATCAATGGAGTGATTGTTTTTGACGGATCAGTGACACCGCCTTTTGGAACAACACCGGATGCTCCGATCCGACTTACTATTGAAAACAGTAAAATCGTAAAAATTGAAGGAGGCCGTGATGCAGCCATTTTTGAAGAGCATCTGAAAAGCTTTGAAGATGAAGGAATGTTCAAGCTTGCGCATATTGCGTATGGTTTTAATCCAGGCGCGATCCTTACAGGAAATATTGTGGAGGATGAGCGTGTATGGGGCTCCACAGAATGGGGAATTGGATATGTCAGTCCGTTTGATGCACCGCCACATGGACAGGATGCAAAATCTCATTGTGATGGTATCTGTCTGAATTCTTCTGTATGGCTTGATGGTGTACAGATCATGGATGCGGGCAAGATCACAGATCCATATCTGAAAGAACTGGCTGCGTTCAGAGAATAATATGAATATATCTTTATTGCAGGTTTTAAATGCACCTTTGTTTAAAAATATAAAAATTCTGTCCGGGAAGACAGGTCTTGACAGGATCGTAAAAAGGGCATCTGTTTTTGATGCGCCATTTAAAGAGGATGTACTGGAAAAAGATATCCTGGCACCTGGAGATTTTTTTATTACATCACTTTTGCAGTTCCAGCCGGGATCGGAAGAACTGATGCGGGTTCTGGAGCTTCTTGTAAAAGGAAATTGCAGCGGACTGTGTGTGATGATGGAAGAGCGTGCAGAGCTTTTTTCAGAAGAAATGCTCGTTTTCTGTGAAGAAAAAAAGTTTCCTGTTATCTGTATGAGGGAAGATATTTCTTATGCAGAGGTTCTTGGTGTTATCAATCAGTGTATCCTGGAGGAACAGACAAATGTACTTAACCAGCTGAAGCTGGATAAGCTCCTGGCATCGAGGACTTTGCCGCAGGAACGTATGAAGATCCTTTTCAGCATTAATCCGGGGATCAGGGAGTATGTTCAGGCTGTCTATATCCGGGATGATCAGAGAAAAAGCTCACGGAAAAAAACAGCCGGAGAAGTATGTTCGGCTTTTGATATATTCATTCCGGCGGATAATTATGATATCTGTATTTTAAGTGCGGATTCCATGAGGGAACTGGAACAGCACAGAATTGTGGTGTGTGAACAGCTTTTGAGAAGCTGCCATAAAAGCAGACTTGGCATTGGCAGACCTTATGCCAGGTACCGTGTAGAACGGACAATTCTGGAAGCCGGGGATGCGCTGGATATGGCGCAGGCGTCAGAACGGAGATTACAGATTTATGATCCGCTGTCTCCGCAGCAGCTTCTTCTCCCTATCCGGGGAAGCCGGGAAATGCAGGAATTTTATGATGAATTTTGCCGCGAGATTGCAGCAAAAACTACAGAAGAAGGCATGAAGGATATACTTCTTACAACAAGGGCATATGTACAGTGCAATGGAGATTTTAGAGAAACTGCCAGAAAACTGAAACAGCATGAGAATACCATCCGTTATCGCATCAACCGTCTGAGAAATTATCTGGATGTAGAAGAGCAGCCATTGCTTTTTCATGAGATCATTTCTCTGGCTGTGCGGATCGAAGCCATGCTGGAGATAAAAAAAGAATAAAGAGGTATGAGAGTGGAACAGGAAAAGAAAGCAGGAAATGTGGAATCTGTCACACTGGAGCAGGTTCCGATGGAAGAAAGAAAAAGCTGGGCAGACGTTGCCATGATCCAGGCAGGAATCATGATCTGTGTGCCAAGTCTGATGTTGGGAGGAATCCTGGCAGAATCCATGCCGATGTCACAGGCTATTTGGTCAGGAGTGATCGGATATGCAGTGATCGTGGCACTGATGATATTCTGCGGGATTATGGGAAGCGATCTCGGAGTACCGACATGTGTTGTTGCATCCGGTGTTTTTGGAAAACAGGGCTCATCAAAACTGATCTCTGCACTGTTCATGATCTCCATGATTGGCTGGTTTGCAGTACAGAATGGTGTGTGCGGATCCGCGTTTTCCAATCTGATCGAAACTGGTACAGGGGTAAAGATCCCGATTCCGGTATCAACAGTTGTGTGGGGCGTGATCATGCTGGTCACAGCAGTATATGGAATCAATGCCCTGGACAAACTGAACAAGATTGCCATTCCTGCACTTGTGATCGTTACTGTGATCGGATGTGTGGCAGCAATTCAGCGTTTTGGAACAGGAAATTTAAGTATGGTGATCGAAGATCCGTCTATGAGTTTTGCAGACGGCGTAGTGCTTACGATCAGCTTCATGGCTACCGGCGCCTTGAATGCACCTGATTTTACAAGATATCAGAGAACAAGAAAAGATACAGTTCTTTCTTCTGCTATCGGTGTAATGCCGGCAGGAATGGCTATGCTGATCCTTGGTGCAGTGATGACAAGAATTGCACAGCAGTATGATATTTCTCTTGTATTTTCTGAAATTGGACTGTCATTTCTTGGTATGGTGGTGCTGATCCTTGCAACATGGACAACCAATACGACGAATGCTTACAGTGCAGGTCTGAATGCAGTTATGGTATTTAACCTGAAAGAAAGCGGACGTTCTGTGGCTACCGTTGTTCTTGGAGCTATAGGAACTGTTCTGGCAGCTGTTGGTGTAGCCGGAAATTTTGAGGGATTCCTTACACTTCTCGGAAATGCGTTTATGCCGATCATTGCTCTGTTTATTGTGGAATATTGGATACTTGGAAAAGGAAAGGCAGAGAGCTTTACACTTCGTGAAGGCTGGTCCGTGGCAGGAATTGTAACCTGGGCATTAGGTTTTGCAGCTACATTTCTGACTGTGGGAATTTCTTTTATCAACGGAATGCTGGTTTCCGGAATCCTGTATCTGATATGGAGACTGGTGAAAAAAGGTGAAAAATAAATGATTAAAGAATACATAGAAAAAAATACAGCAGAGATGGTCAGACGTTTAAGTGAACTGGTGGCTATCCCCGGGGTTTTTGAGGCTACACCTTCTAAAGGAGCTCCTTTTGGAAAGAATATCCGGAGATCTCTGGAGTATGTCCTGAATATGGGGCAGCAAATGGGATTTCAGGTAAAAAATTATGACGGATATGCAGGAGAGATCACAGCCGGAAAAGGAAGCAGGATGATAGGAATCCTCTGTCATACAGATGTAGTCAGTGCCGGAGAAGGCTGGAATACAGAACCTTTTGATCCTGTGGAAAAGGATGGAAAACTTTATGGAAGAGGAACTTCTGATGACAAGGGACCGCTGATAGCTTCCCTGTTTGCCATGAAATATCTGGCAGACAATCAGATGATCCCGGAAGATGCCTGCCTTCGGATGATCGTGGGAACAGATGAGGAAGAGAGCTGGCGGTGTATCCGGTATTATCTGGATCATGCGGAAACACTTCCACAGGTCTCTGTAGTACCAGATGCCAATTTTCCGCTTTTATATTGTGAAAAAGGACTTCTTGATTTTGATCTTACTTCTGCGGAGACTTCGGATGAAAAGGCAGAGATACAGATTGTGGAATTAAAAGGTGGCCGCAGCAGAAATATTGTCCCGGATGAAGCTAGCTGCCTTCTGAAATGTGAAGATCCGGAAAAAACAGCAGAAAATCTTGAACTTCCGGAACAGGTGACAGTGGAAATTGCAGATGGATTCCTGAAACTGTCCGTCAGAGGGATCAGTACACACTGCATGAGCCCGGAAAAAGGCTTCAACGCAGTTTCCTGTCTTTTGGAAACACTGGGACAGTTCGGGGAAAAACTTTCCCATGCTTCTTATATGAAGCAGTTTCATCAGGCTGTTGGAATGGACTATGACGGAGCACGTCTGGGCTGCGCCATGGAAGATCCGGCAGGGGTACTGACTTTTAATGTGGGAACTGTAAATATGGATGAAAATGGCAGGATCCTTCTTCAGTGTAATATCCGTTATCCTGCATCTGTAGAATACAGTGATATCAGAGAGTTACTTGAGCGACAGCTGAAAAAATATGGTTTCCTTTATAATGAAATTGATTATCTGGCACCAGTGTACCATAAAAAGGACTCATCTCTGATTCGGTGTCTGATGTCAGCTTATCAGGAAGTAACGGGAGACATGGATACAGAGCCAATGGCGATCGGAGGAGCTACTTATGCAAGAGCACTTCCAAATGCTGTGGCATTTGGACCTCTGTTCCCATATGAGGAAGAACTGGCACATGAGGCAAATGAATTTCTGAGTATTGACAGTTTTCAGAAAATGACGGAGATTTTTGTAAAAGGCTTTCATAAACTGATGACAGAATACAGATAAAAATATCATATAATAATTTACAAAAATATCCTGGAATGCGTTGATATCCGGGATATTTTTTGATATAATAAATAAGTTTACAAAGAATAAATACTGAGATTTTGGGGAGAGGAGTTGAGCGAAAAATGGGAAAAGACACAACCAATGATATGACTGTGGGAAACCCGGTGAAGCTGATCATCCGGTTTATGATCCCTATGTGTCTTGGAAATATTTTTCAGCAGTTTTACAACATTGCAGATTCTATTATAGCAGGACAGTTCCTGGGTGTGGATGCGCTGGCTGCTATTGGAAGCACTGGGTCGCTGATGTTTTTTGTAACCGGATGGCTTAATGGACTGAGCAGTGGTTTTGCCATTCTGGTGTCCCAGTGGTTCGGGGCAAAGCAGTATGATAAGATGCGCCATTATGTAGCCATGTCTATTTATCTTGCAGCGGCTTTTGCCATTGTGATGACTATTGGACTGGAGGCTTTGAATGAGCCGATCCTGCGGCTGATGAACTCACCGGAGGAGCTGATGGGTTCTGTAAAAGGATATATGGGGATCATCTATGCAGGTTTGATTGTAACAGCTGCGTATAATTCCCTGGCGGCTTTCCTTCGTGCATTGGGAGATTCCAAATCGCCACTGTATTTCCTGATTATTTCAGCGGCCATTAATGTGGCACTGGATATTGCATTTATTGTAAAAGGAGGAATGGGAGTTGAGGGCTGTGCCTATGCAACGGTTATCGCACAGGCGATCTCAGCAATCTGCTGCCTGATATTTATCATCAGGAAGTTCCCGATTCTGCATCTAAAAAAAGCAGATTTCGAGATTTCATTTACCAGTTTCCGTTATCTTCTGGCACTGGGTATTCCAATGGGACTGCAGTTTTCCATCACAGCCATCGGAACTATCATTGTGCAGGGAGCGGTAAATATTTATGGATCTGTATATATGGCAGGATTTTCTGCAGCAGGAAAGATCCAGAATATCATTGCAACGGTATTTGTGGCTTTTGGAGCGACTACTGCGACTTATGTGGGACAGAACCGCGGTGCAGGAAGAATGGATCGTGTACATGAAGGTATGCGTTACACCCAGATCATGATCCTGATCTGGAGTGTTGTGACTATGATCGTAATGTTTTTCTTCGGAAAATATATGACATGGCTGTTTATTGACCGTTCCCAGACAGATGTGATCAATGTCTCCGTTACATATTTCCACACAGTATTCTGGGCATATCCGTTCCTTGGAAGTATTTTCCTTTACAGAAACGGTCTGCAGGGACTGGGATATGGTCTTGTTCCAATGCTGGGTGGTGTGTTTGAGCTGGTGGCACGAAGTGCTATCGTTATGTTTGTTGCCGGAAAAACAAGCTTCGCAGGTGTATGTCTGGCTGACCCAGCCGCATGGATCGCCGCACTGATTCCACTAATTCCGTATTACATCTATGTAATGCGGAAATGGAAGAAAAACGAAAAACAAACAGTTAAGGTTTGATAAATAAATTTTGGGGCTTGCAATTATGGGATATGCAGTTATAATGATACTATAACTGCAAAGAATCCCGGCTGTTCCGGAATTCCGGTTAAAAAACGAAGATCCAGAAGGGAGAATATAGATCATGGAAATCACAAAAGAAACAACAATGGGTGAAATGCTTGCATACGATGAGAAGATCGCATACATTCTTATGCAGGAAGGAATGCACTGCATCGGCTGCCCGTCTTCTATCGGTGAGTCTCTTGAGGAGGCATGTATGGTACACGGACTTGATGTAAACGCAGTACTGGCTGACATCCACCATTATGAGGAGACCAAGAACCAGAAATAATAATCTATATCGAACGTACAGATTACGGACCGTAAGGGATAACGACTGTGCATGTTTATTTGGCATGCCTGTTGTTATCCCTTTTTTGTCGTTACTGTTGGGAGGAAAATCATGTATATAATGATCGATAATTTTGATTCATTTGTTTATAATCTGAAAGCGTATTTTCAGGAACTGGGAAGAGAGATCCTGGTGAAACGCTGTGATGAGATCACTTTGGAGGAACTGGAAGAACTGAACCCTGAGGGAATCATCCTCTCTCCAGGTCCGAAAAGGCCCTGGGATGCAGAGCTTTGCGTAGAAGCGGTAAAAAAAATTCAGGGCAGGATTCCGATTCTGGGTGTTTGTCTGGGACATCAGGTTCTGGGACACTGTGCAGGCGCAGTAGTAGAAAAAGGCAGCTGTCCCATGCATGGGAAAGTTACAGAGATCCGCAACTACGGAACCGGTGTATTCGCAGATCTGCCGGAAAAATTTAAGGTAACAAGATACCATTCGCTGATCGTCCGCGGAGACAGCCTGCCGGAAGAATATCAGGTAGATGCAGTTTCGGAAGATGGAGCGGTGATGGGAATTTCCCATAAAACACTTCCTCTGTATGGAGTGCAGTTCCATCCGGAAGCTGTTCTTACAGAATATGGGCACGAACTTCTGGAGAATTTTTGTAAGATCGCGGAGCAGTTTCAGGAAGAAAAAGAAGAACTGACAGAGAAAACAGCATAAGGAGTAAAACATGTATAATAATCAGCGTATCATAAAAGAACTGAAACCATACATTCCGGCAGCAGATATCTTCCGCATCTACGAGAAAGAAGCAGGGTGTGCTTTTCTGGATTCTTCCCTTGTAAATGATCTGGGGCGGTACTCTATTATAGGAAGAGCTCCCTATCTCAAACTGGTAAAAGACGGAGACGCATTTACAGTTAACGGAAAACCTGAAACAGGAAAAACATTCGAAGATTACATGCGGGAATATCTTAATACACATGAGGATAAGAATGAATGTCCGCTGCCGATCGTATCCGGTGCGATAGGATATTTTTCCTATGATTATGGAAGAGAACAGATGGGAGTTCCTACAGGAGAAAAAGATCTTGTGACGATCCCGGAAGCAGTACTGACATTTTATGACTGTTTTATCGTGGAAGACTGCAGGGAAAAAAGAACTTATCTTGTGACCAACGGAATCACAGGGAATGCCCCGGAGCTGATCCGGTCAATGGAAAAAGAGATTCAGGAAAATGTGAAATTTGGTAAGATATCAGTATCAGAGGCAGAGAAAAAGATAACTGATCCGGTTTCTCACCGTGAGAAATTTAAGATTCAGGTTCACCCAAACTTTGAAAAAGAAGAGTACAAACAGGCTGTAGACCGAATGATCCGTTATATCATAGAAGGAGATATTTACATCGCTAATATGACTCAGCAGCTGACCATTGAAAGCGAAAAGCAGCCTCTGGATGTTTTTTATGACCTTCGAAAAAACAATCCTTCACCATTTGGCGGATATATGGATTTCGGAGATTATCAGATCATCTGTGCATCTCCGGAACGTTTTCTGAAAATGAAAGACCGTCATGTAAATACCCGTCCGATAAAAGGAACCCGAAAACGTGGTGCAACACTTGAGGAAGACGAAATGCTCCGGAAGGAACTGGAAGATTCCGGAAAAGATAAAAGTGAGCTTCTGATGATCGTAGATCTGGAACGAAATGATCTGAACCGGGTATGCACGCCTGGAAGTGTAAAAGTAACAGAACTTTTTATAGTGGAAGCTTATGCAACGGTTTTTCATCTGGTATCTGATATAGGAGGAACACTTGCAGATGACAAAAACGTTATGGATCTTCTGGAAGCTGCATTTCCGGGCGGTTCCATCACAGGTGCACCGAAATACCGGGCTATGGAGATCATTGACGAGCTGGAGCATGGTAAACGTAATCTTTACACAGGTTCTATCGGATATCTGACACTGGATGGAAGCTGTGATTTCAATATTGTGATCCGTACAGCACTTCATAAGGAAGGAAAATATCATCTTGGTGTTGGGGGCGGGATCACTGCAGAGTCAGATCTGGAATTTGAATATGAAGAAACTTTGCAGAAAGCCAAAGCAATCCTGGAGGCGTTGCAGTAGCAAACGCGGATGATCTTATTGGACAGTACAGGAGCACAATGCGTGGATATAAGAAAAGAGGAGAACATATATGAACGTGATACTGGACGAATGTTTTCAGTTTGGTCTTGGAGCTTTTGAAACAATAGGGATCGAGCAGGGAGCCCCCATACTTCTGGAAAAGCATCTGAAAAGACTGGAGCGTGCAGCTGCATTCCTGAATCTGGGTGATCTTGCAGAGCGGGGCATCACAGCGCAGAAGATCGTAAAGTATCTGGAAGAACAGAAAGCGCAGAAAGAAGTACAGGATGAATTTGGAAATCTGGAACACTGCGGATTAAAGGTGATGCTCACAAAAGAAAACGAAGTTTTTTCTCTGCGTGCCAATCATTATACACCTGAGAAATATGAGAAGGGTTTTTACATGGATATCAGTGAGGTAAAACGAAATGAAACTTCTCCGTTGGTATATCATAAGACTATGAATTACGGAGACTGTATCCTGGAAAAAAGAAATGCTGCGGCTGCTGGAATAGACGAGAGACTTTTTCTTAATACAAAGGAGCAGATTTCGGAAGGAACTGTGAGTAATGTTTTTTTTGTGCGAAAAGGTGTGATCTGCACACCGGAAGTCAGCTGCGGTCTTCTTCCCGGAATCCTGCGGGAGTATCTCTGTGAAAGTGAAGAGGTAAAAGAAACAGATATCTATGTTCAGGATCTGAAATGGTATCAGGAATGTTTTGTGACCAATTCTCTGATGGGAATCATGCCGGTACGTCAGATCGGAGGAGTTCGGTTTAAAGAGGATACGGTGACGAAAGAGCTGATGAAAAAATATCAGAAGAATATTTATCTTCACTGTATATGAATGAACGTGAACGAAATGGGTAAAAATTAGAAAAATAAATATGCTGATTTATTGATATAACTGGAATGACAATAAAATACAGTCAAAAACATTCGAATAAGATCAGAATAAAAGTGTGTTGACCTGGAAAAACTAGGTATGATGCACTTTTTTTGTGCAAACTCAACCAAAATCAGTCATGAATTTTGTGAACTAGTTTGATTGACTTTGAATGAATTTGGAAGTATACTAATCTCAACAAATGAGAAACAACAAAAAGCGGTCAGAAAGCCGCAATTATAGAAATATGGGAGGAGAAAAAATGATCTGCACAGTTACTTTTAATCCATCTCTGGACTATATCGTTTCCGTGGAAGATTTTAAACTTGGACTTACCAACAGAACCAGTTCCGAGCTGATGCTTCCGGGCGGAAAGGGAATCAACGTTTCCACAGTGCTGATGAATCTTGGAATCGAGAATACAGCACTTGGTTTCATGGCTGGATTTGTAGGAGATGAGATTGTAAGAAAGCTCAGGGAAATGGGAGTGAAATCCGATTTTATCAAAATCCCGGAGGGCGTTTCCAGAATCAATCTGAAACTGAAATCCATTGACGGAACTGAGATCAACGGAATGGGACCCAAGATCAGCAGTGATAAAGTTCAGGAGCTGATGGAGAAGCTTGATACCCTGAAAGAAGGAGATGTACTTTTTCTTGCAGGAAGCATACCATCCTCCATGCCGGATGATATGTACGAGAAGATCATGGCGAGGCTGGACGGAAAAGGTGTAATGATCGTTGTGGATGCAACAAGAGATCTTCTTGTGAATGTACTGAAATATCATCCGTTCCTTGTGAAACCCAACAACCATGAACTGGGAGAAATCTTCGGGGTGGAACTTAAAACCCGTCAGGATGTGATACCTTATGGAAAGAAACTCCAGGAAAAAGGTGCCAGAAACGTATTAATTTCCATGGCCGGTGAAGGTGCTGTCCTGGTAGCAGAGGACGGACAGGTATTTGAGAAACCGGCACCAAAGGGAATACTGGTAAATGGTGTAGGAGCAGGAGATTCCATGGTAGCAGGCTTTATGGCAGGCTGGATGGAAAAACAGAATTATGAGCACGCATTCCATATGGGAATTTCCGCAGGAAGCGCAAGTGCATTTTCTGAAAATCTTGCCACAAAGGAAGAGGTTCAGGCTGTATATAAACAGGTAACAGAGGGGTAAGGAAGAAAGGAGAAGGAAAGATGAGAATCACAGACCTGCTCGATAAACGGAGCATTTCACTGGATGCAGCACCGAAGAGTAAATCCGAAGCTTTGGATATGGCCGTTGATCTTATGGTAAAGAGCGAGAAGATCAGCGACAGAGAAGCTTATCGGAAACAGGTATACTTAAGAGAGGAAGAGAGCACAACAGGAATCGGTGAGGGAATCGCCATTCCTCATGGAAAATGTGACGCAGTAAAGAAACCGGGACTTGCAGCCATGGTTGTAAAAAACGGCGTGGAGTTCGAAGCTCTGGACGATGAGCCGGTTACACTGCTTTTTCTGATCGCAGCACCGAATACAGAAGACAATATTCATCTGGATGTACTCAGCAAACTTTCTGTAATGCTGATGGATGACAATTTTACAGAGTCCTTACGTAATGCAGGGTCTGTAGACGAATTTATGGAGATCATCGACAAGGCAGACGATGAGAAGAAGGATATTGATGAGAGACTGGCAGACACTGGAAGTTCCGAAGGAGCCAGGGCCAGGTTGCTGGCAGTTACTTCCTGCCCGACAGGTATTGCCCACACCTACATGGCAGCAGAAGGACTGGAAAAAGCAGCCAAGGCGAAAGATTGCTTCATTAAAATAGAAACAAGAGGCTCCGGCGGAGCAAAAAATGTACTTACTGACAAAGAGATCCAGGAAGCAGACTGTATTATCGTGGCAGCAGATGCCAAAGTTCCGATGGATCGTTTCGACGGAAAGAAAGTCATCGAATGTCAGGTTTCCGATGGAATCAGCAAAGCAGACCAGCTTGTGGAACGTGCGATTTCCGGAGATGTTCCGGTATATCATGCGGCAGCAGGCAGTCAGAGTTCTTCCTCAAATGCAAAAGCAGGCGGCGGAGCAGGACACAAGATCTACATGCAGCTGATGAACGGTGTATCTCATATGCTTCCGTTGGTTGTTGGCGGCGGTATTCTGATTGCTCTTGCATTTCTGATCGATGGCTTAAGCGTAGATTTAAGTTCCCTTCCGGCAGACCAGAGAGCAAACTTTGGTACTATCACACCAGTAGCAGCTGTTCTGAAACATATTGGTGATACAGCATTTGGCTTCATGCTTCCTGTGCTGGCCGGCTTTATCGCAATGGCAATCGGTGACAGACCTGCACTTGCAGTTGGTCTTGTAGGCGGTATGATCGCAGCAAACGGAAAGTCCGGTTTCCTGGGAGCTCTTCTCGCAGGTTTCCTTGCAGGATATCTGATTCTTGCACTTCGTAAAGTTTGTGATAAACTTCCGGAAGCACTGGAAAAAATCGCACCTGTACTGATCTATCCGGTTGTTGGTGTCCTTCTTATGGGACTTTGCATGACATTCATCGTAGAGCCGATCATGGGCGGCATCAACACAGGATTAAATAATGCCTTGACAGGTATGGGAAATTCAAGTAAAGTAATTTTAGGACTGGTTCTTGGCGGAATGATGGCCATTGATATGGGTGGCCCATTCAACAAAGCAGCATATGTATTTGGTACAGCTGCAATTGCAGCAGGTAACTACGATATCATGGCAGCAGTTATGGTAGGAGGTATGACTCCTCCGTGTGCGATCGCACTTGCATCTCTGCTGTTCAGGGATAAATTTACAAAAGAAGAGCGTGAGGCAGGACCAACTAACTTTATCATGGGACTTGCATTTATCACAGAGGGAGCGATTCCTTTTGCGGCATCTGACCCGATCCATGTACTTCCGTCCTGTATCGTTGGTTCCGCAGTAGCAGGAGCAATCTCCATGTTCTTTAACTGTACACTGATGGCACCTCACGGTGGAATCTTCGTATTCCCGGTTGTAGGCAATGCGCTGATGTACCTGGTTGCACTGGTAGCCGGAACTCTGATCTCAGCAGTACTTCTTGGTGTGCTGAAGAAGAAAGTCGCTTAAAATAAAAAAATAATCTGGAGGATAAAGAAATGAAAGAATTCAAGTATGTAGTAACAGATAACGAAGGAATCCATGCACGTCCGGCCGGAGAGCTTGTGAAGCTTGTAAA
>JABLTR010019675.1_pt1 | contig 18543 bp, 19 predicted proteins | sample 7160071 | NCBI WGS metagenome assembly JABLTR01 (sample SAMN14651230, study PRJNA627086) | human gut metagenome | isolation source: feces | host: Homo sapiens
CCACCCGTTCCCATTCCGAACACGGTAGTTAAGCTCGTTCCTGCCGACAATACTTGGCTGGCGACGGCCCGGGAAAATAGGTAGCGCCAACACAGGCTCTTGTTTCAGACAAGGGCCTGCCACATTCCTCCATAGCTCAGTCGGTAGAGCACGCGGCTGTTAACCGCGGTGTCGTTGGTTCGAGTCCAACTGGGGGAGCCAAGTATTGCCGCCACTCGGCGTGGCGGCAATACTTCTCTTGAAGGAAATGCCGATACGGGCCTTTAGCTCAGTTGGTTAGAGCAGCTGGCTCATAACCGGCCGGTCCCGGGTTCGAATCCCTGAAGGCCCACCAGAATGGTTGATCGCCTGACGGGAGTGCCGCAAGCGAGATAGGGGTATAGCTCAGCTGGTAGAGCAGCGGTCTCCAAAACCGCGTGCCGAGGGTTCGAATCCTTCTGCCCCTGCCATTGATTCTTCCAGAAAACCCTGAGAAATCAGGGTTTTTTGTTATTTCTTCGAGGGAATGATTTTCGAAAGACCGCGGGTGATGCTCAAATGATGCCCGGAATGTGGTATCTGGCGTCATCCGTTTTTACTGTTTCCGTCTGCTGCAGCATCATTTTAACATCAAAGTTTTGCGCCCCTGGCCAGCAGATAACTGGTCAGGGGGAGTTCTTTTTTACGTGCCTCAGAGATCGAATCCTGCCGTGATTCCTGCCAGGCGGGAGGTATCCTTTTTCACGTAGTAGAGTTCTGTGATCTCCGAGGTGGAGTGGCCGAGGAGGTCGGCCACCTGCTGGGGAGAGAGGGAGCGGATGATTCCATCTGGCTGTTTGACTCCGTTGGCCAGATTGGTGGCGAAGGTGTGGCGGAGGGTATGGAGCCCCCGCTGTTCCAGTCCGGCCGCCTCCAGAATGCGGTAGTATCGTTTCCGGAAGTTTACTGGCCGGGTATAACCTCCGTGTTCATCCGAGATGAGAGGGCTGTCCTCTCCGAAGTACCGCTCCGCTCTCAGATCCAGAATAGCATCCACCGCTGCCTGGTTAAGGGGTACATCCCGCTTGCTGGAGGTGGTCTTCAGCTTACCGATTCTGACCTCTCTTCCGCTGGTGGATTCGGTTCCCTCCCGCCGGGAGACCTCTTTTACGCCTCGTTGGAGGTGGAGGACGCGATTCTCCAGATCAATGTCGCTGTTCAGTAGTCCGAGGGCTTCCCCTGTGCGGAGTCCGGTGTTCAGCATCAGGGTGTAGGCGGCTGCCTGCTGGTAGATGCGCGTTCCGTTACCCCAGGTCCGGATGGCCTCGGCTTTGAACCTTGCGATCTCCTCCGGGGTGAAGACGGTCACCGTTTCAGAGGTCGGCAGGTCCTCCCTGCCCTGGCTGGCCATGAAGTTTACTTTCTTGATCATGGGAGCCGCCGCCATGGGATTTTTGGGGATGTACTCCTGCTGGGTCAGATAGCGGAAGTAGTCGGTGAGGAGGTTGTAGACCTTCTTGACCGTGGTATAGGCGTAGCCCTCTTTCATCCAGTGGTTCAGCAGGGCCTTGATATCCGCAGAGGTGATATCTCCTACTACCTTACTGCCGAGGACCGGGTAGATCTGATGGGTGGCGGTACACTCCAGCCGGTCGTAGGTACCCCGCTCTACGGAGGGGAATTTGAATACCCGGAGCCACCGCCCCATGCTCTCCTCCAGCCTCGCCTTGGACTCGTCAGAGGCTGTGAGCTGGCGGTCAAAGTCAGCGAGGTATTCGGTGATCTTCTCCTTGACCTCCTGCCTGGTGGTCCCGCAGAAGGACTTGCGCTTCTTCTCCCCCTGCTCGTCCGAGTACCAGACCACGCCGTTCCAGCGGCCGACTGATCGTTTGAAGATGTTTCCATTTGTCAGTAATTTTCGCTGCACATTCCAACCCCCTTTCTCAACAGCATACCACAGAAGAGAGAAATAGCCAGGGGAAAGGCAGACTATTATCAGAAAGCTCAGAAAGAGCTGCCAGCGGCAGCTCTTTCTTTGTTTTAGCATATCAGGTCTTGATAGGGGGATGACTTCCTATTGTTTTATTGCAGCGCAATTTTTGAGAGGGCCAGTTGAAAGTGGAACCCAAGTGACCCCGGCATTTTTTCGCTCCGCGAAACCCTCGAAAAGGGAATCCGGGCTGGTTGCCGCAGTTCCTTCCACAAGCGTCCCAAGCTGGCCCAAATTCGCAGGGAGGGGTGTGGTGTACGGATGCCACCCTGCCCCCATTCGCCCGACACAGCGGCCCACAGGGCAAACAGGGCTGGAATCATGGGGGGACTCCATGACAGAGAAAAATAACTCTTCTTTGTTACAGCATCGCAAAGCCCGGCAGGTCGCAGAGTCTATGACCGGGCAGCGCCCGGTTTCTTTCTCTGCCCTTCGGCCTCTGGCCGCAAAGTGGGTCCGGGCTTCCGCCCGGAACTGCGTCCGGCGTATAGCCGGACGCGATGCTTGCCCCACATGAGGGTGGGTAAAAACAGCTTCCCTGGTCATGCGGGTAACGGCGTCACAGGTGCGCTCCGCACTGCGGGAGCAACACTTTGGGGTTATCCCGCGCCCTTTTCATCCCTTGGAAAATCCCCAAAACGGGCCAAATTCGTCCGAAGCCGCTGAGTGGGGCAGGGACTCCCCCCCCGCAAATGGGACACACAGCAACTCACAGGCGGTCACGTTGGGCGCTCTCGCTTCCGCAGGAGGTTGGCCACCCGCGGGCGTTCCGCTGCCAGCTCCAGCTCCGCCAGCTGGCGGTCATAGTGCTCGTCAATTGCCTCTCCGATAGACCGGAGGGAAAACAGCAGATTTCCATTGCGCTTTTCTCCTATCTTGGTGATTATCTCAGTGGGCTCCAAGACGATAAGGCTCTGCTCCTCCAACTGGCAGATGTACTTGCGCGCCGTGTTCCCGCTCATACCACCGCTTTCCCAATTGTCTTGATGCTGGGGGTAGGTCCGGCGATTTTGGCATTGTTTCAGAAAACTGTAGACTGCCAGCTCACCATAGTCTAGTCCCAGCTGGAATAACTCGTTGGGAAGAAAGAAACCGTCTCGATAGCTACTGCGCTTCAACTGCCGCCTCCTGTGTGATCGCTCACCCACCGGATGAACTGCTCCTTGGGCACCACCATGTGGCCGCCGACACAGCACTGGGAAGCCCAGTTCGTGCATCCGTTCGTAACCACTGGACGGTGACACGCCCAGCACCCTTGCCGTCATCTCCGCGTTGAGGAACAGCGGCAGGCCATCATAGCTTTTGTAATGGGACTCTTTCATGCGCACCTCCTGTCGGCAGATCCCAATCCAATGTTTGTGCTGTCAGTCTAACAGTTGACCCGGCAGCCTTTTTGCCGGGTCTTGATTTTTTCAATTAGCATCCTCCTTCGAAGCATCGAGGACATCATTTGGATGAACCAGACGCAGGAACTCATCCACGGAGTTGACCACGCCGATGCACTTCAGCTACTGGTAGTGGATCGGGTCACAGAGCGTTCGGAAGTTGACTTCTGCGCACTCCAGAAGCTTGCCCATGGCAACCATCTGCTGCTCCGTACTGAGAGCGGTCGGCTTGTCCGGCGTCTCATTATCTAGGCCTTTCCGTATCCCCTGGAGGGTGTAGTTCAGGATTCCTCTCTCCGCGTCAGCGGTCAGGAAGTGCAGCAACTGCTTTTGACGCCGTCCCAACAAATTCATCATCGCCACTCCTACGTGTACTGTGATTCGGGCGTTCTTTGTTACGACTAAGGTCAGGTTTCCGAATGACGGAAAATACCCTCTACTGATAAGGACACTCAGAGGCGGTTTGTAAACAAGAAATCGAAAAAAATTTGAAGGACTCTGTCATTTGTCAGAGTCCTTCAGCTGTTCGTGGAGCTTTTTCGGCCGCTTTCGATACACCGTAGATCATCCTAATTTCTTCCATGGTCAGGCTTCTGCCATAATAGTTATTTTTCAAAACCTGACTCTGTTATGTGAACCTTTATCAGGGCAGAATATTGTTTTCATCTAAATTATTTGGATTGTACTTTGCAAAGACCAAGGCAATCAGTTCTTTTGTAATGGGGCCAATTTTGTGCTTGGATGGCGTCACCACGAACGCATCCAAACGAACTACCTGATGAATTCTAGGAAACTGGATCAAGCTCCCAGATTGAATATCCGCCCGTACATACATTTCCGGGAGAAGTGCGACACCGCGATTATATGACAACAACTGTTTGATTGTTTCCAGATCTCCGATGTTGGACAGGGAGGAGAAGTAGTTGTCAAACTTCAGTTCGATTGACTGAAGCATTTGCTCTGCAACAGGCATTTTCATCGTGCCAAGGAGTGGCGGAAGCGACTGTGGTGACTGCTCCTGAAGAATTTTCCAATATCCAGGCACCGTTACAAAAATTAAGGGAAGCGTTCCGAGATAACGAGCATAAAGCCCCTCTGGATGAAAGTCAAATTCACAGATAATGGACACATCACAGGTTCCTGCAATCAATTTGGAAACTGATACATCAGAAGTCATTTTTGAATACTCAATTTCGACAGCTGGAAAGTTGTGGACAAATTCCTGTAAGACTTCGTGCATAAAGCAAACATCACCGGACTCCGTTGCACCGACCCGCAGAATCGATTGCTTGGTATCCAAGAGTGTCGCACAAGACTCATCATAAAGCTCCAATATCTTTTTGGCGTATTCAAGAAGCAGCTCGCCCTTCGGAGTCAGCTCGATTCCGTGTGATGTTCGGCAATAGAGCTTTGTACTATACTCTTTTTCCAAAGATTCCAAATGTCCAAAAATCGTGGAGTGCGAATAGTTCAGAGCCAAGGCGGTCTGCGCCATATTTTTGGTCCTGGCTACTGTGACAAATGAGACCAGCTGCTTTATATGCATAGAGATCCCCTCCTGGCAAAGACTGGTAATATATTTTCAATTATATCATTCTTTTTCAGTTGATACCAGATCATATTTTTATAATTTTAGAATTTAGTTTTTATAAATTTATATTTTTAAAATTCGATTTTACAAAACTGAAAAAGAGTGTTATGATGTACAAAACTGGATATTTACCTAAATTTTCGGCATTTTTTAAGGAGAATATAGTCTATTTGTTTGGAGGAGGCTTGCTGTATGAAGATTAAAATTATCAATCCCAATACAACATGGACGATGACGGAAGATATCTCTGTGGCCGGAAAAAAATTTGCTCGGCCAGATACAGAAGTATACGCGGTAAGTCCCAGCACAGGCCCGGAGAGCATTGAAAGTATGTATGATGAATATCTGGCAGTGCCTGGTGTTCTCTCTGAAATTATTAAAGGAGACCGGGAAGAACATGCAGATGCATTTATTATTGCCTGTTTTGGTGATCCGGGTCTGCTGGCAGCCAAAGAGGTAACAGAAAAGCCAGTCATTGGAATTGCACAGGCAGCATTTACCGTAGCAAAAATGATTGCGCCCAATTTTTCTGTCGTATACGTATTGGATCGTTCAGAACAGGTAGTTCGGGAGTCACTTCACCTGCACGGCGTGGAGCAATTCTGCAAATCCTGCCGCAGCACTGGTCTTGGCGTCCTAGATTTTGACAAAGATCCGGAGACGGGATTACGGGCCTTGGCAGAGCAGGGGAGAAAATGTGTAGAAGGGGATGGGGCGGAATGTGTGGTTTTGGGCTGTGCCGGTTTCGTCCAATTTGTGGATGCTCTCAATCAAAAATTGGGAGTTCCTGTGATTGACGGCGTCAGTCCTGCTGTGAAGTTTTGTGAGGCATTGGTCGATATGGGGTGCAAGACCGCAAAAAGGAGTCTCTGGGCAAGCCCAGAGCCTAAAAACATCTTGGGGCTGCAGGATATCGTGAAGTTCTGAGATTTCTATAGGTGGCCTTGTTGAGGGAGACACCTTGGAAATAAAGATAGAAAAATAAAGGAGGAAACGTACATGAAGAAGTTTTTTGCGCTGTTGCTTACCCTAGCTATGACTGTCAGTTTGGCAGCATGCACTTCAGACACAGAAACATCTCAGAGTGATCCCCCCTCAGACACAACACAAGGAGCCCAAGGTTCCTCAAATGCGGAAATCTCAACAGAAGCAAAAACAGGAGAGCTTAAAATTGGAGTCAGCATCAATGCCACATCCAATCAGCATAATCAAGATGTATATGAGACCCTGATTGCCAATGCCGAAGATCGCGGGCATGAGGTGATTGCAACAAATGCAAACGGTGCAGCGGCACAGCAGACAACAGATATTGAGAATTTGATTGAACAAAATTGCGATGTTATCATCATTGCCAACGGTGAGGCCGAGGCCTTGATCAATGTAGTTGCCCGGGCAAAGGAGCGCGGAATCTATGTGATTTCCTATGAATCCGGCTGGATCGAAGGGTGCGACACGATGTTTGCCGTTAATGACTTTGCTTCTGCTGCCGAACTTTATATGAAGATTGCTGCGGAGATGGGCTTTGAGGGGAAAATTATTACAATGCACCACAATGATCACCCTGTACCCAGAGCACACTATCAGACCATGCTGGCAATCCTCAATGAGTATTCCAATATCGAACTGGTCAATGATGGATACACAGGTTTCCCTGGCACCACAGAGCTCGCCTATGACATTACCGAGAGTGCTCTGATTGCAAACCCTGACATCAAGGCGATTTGGTGTTCGTTTGACTTGGAGGCTATCGGCGCGCTACAGGCCTGCCAGGCTATGGGGCGGGACGACATCCTGATTGTCGGCTATGACGGCGAAGAAGATGTTTTGAAAAATGTTGCTGAGGGTGGACAGATCCTTGCAACTGCGAATACCGGTTTTGAAAATGCCTGCGCCGAGGCGATTGAAGTTGCGGAAATGCTATGCGCAGGTGAAGATTGCAGCGCGATGTATCCAATTGAGTATAACATCATTGATGCATCTAATATTGATGAATTTTACCAGGGTTAACTGTGGTAGGACAACTATGGGCATAGGGTGGAAGATTCCACCCTATGCACCTATCTTGACAATCCGCGCATGACAACAAGGGGGAAATCAGGTGTCCAGTGAGTATGTGATTGAAATGTCCCACATCGATAAACAGTTCGGCGGCGTCTATGCGTTGAAAGACGTGAGTTTGCTGTTAAAAAAGGGAACTGTTTTGGCTTTGTTGGGTGAAAACGGAGCAGGAAAATCCACTCTTATGAAAATTTTGACCGGTGTCATCACAAAAGATGGTGGCACCGTCAAAATGAACGGGGAGGAAATCAATCCCCGCAATTATGCGGAAGCACAGGATATGGGGATTGCCTATGTGCCGCAGGAACTTGCGCTGGTGGACTATTTTACAGTGGCTGAGAACATCTACCTGGGTCGTGAGCCATATATAAAGGGTACAAAACTCGTCGATTTCCGAAAAATGTATGCTGACGCAAGCGAATTGCTGGAGAAGCTGAAAATCAAACTAGAGCCAAAGACGAAAGTCAAGGATCTCAGTGTCTCCGGCCAACAGATGCTTGTGATTGCGCGCATTCTTTCCCAAGATGCCGAGGTCATTATCATGGACGAGCCCACGGCCCGTTTGGGATATCACGAAATCGATGAATTGCTGAGCTATATTCAGTATCTCAAGGAAAATGGAAAAAGCATTATCTATATCTCTCACCGCCTGGAAGAAATCTTCAAGATCGCAGATGAAGTAACTGTTTTGCGGGATGGGTGTCTCATCGGTACCAAGCCTGCCTCTGAAATGAATGAAAAACGCCTCATCCATATGATGGTCAACCGAGATGTGGAGTTCACAGATGAATTTGTTCAGGGGCACCAGCGGGGAGAAGAGATTTTGCGTGTGGAAAACCTCTCCCGGTCAGAGCTTGTAAAGGATGTATCCTTTAGCCTTTACAGGGGAGAAGTCCTGGGGTTCTTTGGACTGGTAGGCGCGGGGCGTACGGAGACCATTCGCTCTATGGTCGGCGTTGATAAAAAAGTCAGCGGAGATATTTATTTAAACGGAAAGAAAGTGGAATTCAAAAATATTCGGGATTCCATTGCCGCCGGTATTATGTTGGTTCCAGAAGAGCGGCGTCAGCAGGGGTTGGTTCTATCACTCCCCATTCGAGAGAATGTCACGCTGGGAAATCTGAAGAAGTTCAGTAAATTCGGTTTGCTTCAAGAGAAGAAAGAGAAAGCGGTTGTGACAGAATGCGTCGATAAAATGACATTGAGCCGGCGCAGCATTGAGCAGCAGGCTGGAGAACTATCTGGCGGAAATCAGCAAAAAGTTGTGCTTGCAAAATTAATCGCGCATGACGATATCCAAATCTATATATTTGATGAGCCGACCCGCGGTATCGACGTGGGTGCGAAAAGCGATATTTACCGGCTGATTTCTGATTTTGTAAAGATCGGAATCCCTAGTATCGTCATTTCTTCTGAAATTCCGGAGATCCAGGCGCTGTGCGACCGGGTAGTTATCATGAGTGAGGGCAGGGTTACGGCGATATTAAACCGAGATCAACTGAAAGATTCTAATGAAATCCTAAAATATGCAATTTCCTGATGCCATTATAATAGGTTTCCAGGGTATGCAGAGGCATAATGATACCGGAGGGAAAAATGGAAAAAGCTAAAACAATCAATTTGGGCACATTGGCCAAAAAGTATGGCACAGTTGCTGCATTCATCGTGATCTGCATTTTCTTCTCACTCAGCACAGACGTCTTTTTAACAAGAAGCAACATTTTGACGGTTTTGAGACAGATTTCTATGCTTGCGATTTTGGGTGGGGGCTTAACGGTCGTGATGATTACAGGCCGAATCGACCTCTCCATTGGATATGGGACGAGCTTGCTGGGCATTTTCTGCGCGGCTCTGATGGTGGACTTTGGCATTTCCATGCCAGTGGCAGTGTTGTTGACTTTGCTGGGCGGTGCCTTAATCGGCCTGCTGAACGGCACGTTAATTGCCTATGGCGGTGTTCCTGATTTTATTTGCACGTTGGGTACGGGCTTTCTACTGTCCGGAATTAACCAAGCATATACAGAGGGCCATCCGATTTCCGGTTTGCCGGACAGCTTTGATGCTTTCGGAAACATGAGCTTTCTCGGCATTCCGACCATGATCTTCATTCTAGCATTCTGGTTGCTGATTATCGCGGTTGTGCTGAGCAAGACGCGTTTCGGCCGTCATACATATGCAATCGGCGGCAACAAAGAGGCTGCCTTGATGTCTGGTGTCAATGTGAAATCGAATTCCATGTGGGGCTTTGTCTTTTGCGGGATTGGAATGGCGATTACAGCGTTGGTTTTGACTTCGCGTATGGGCTCCGCTCATGTGACGGCAGCAGATAGCTATCAGATGCAAGCAATCGCAACAGTTTATTTAGGCGCGACCGCTTTTAAGGAAGGAGAGCCCAACCTAGCAGGCACTCTTTTGGGCGCATTGATTCTGGGCGTTCTGAAAAATGGCATGACACTGATGAATATTTCCTACTACTATCAGGATATTGCACAGGGTGTGGTAATCCTGCTGGCCGTGATCATTACCTCCCTCCAGCGCAACCGCAAAAAGTAAGGAGGCTCATATATGTTGAAGACGCAAGCTAAACGGCTTCGAGAACATATGGAGGAGCTGGGAAAGATCGGTGCTGCACCCGAAGGCGGGGTCAACCGCTTTACATACTCCAAGGAATACTACGAGAGCGTTGAACTTGTCCGACGTTACATGGAGGATGCCGGACTTGAGACGGAAGTTGACCCCGTAGGCAATGTAATCGGCACTTGCCGTGGGGATACTGATCGGATCCTTTTGCTGGGTTCCCATATTGACAGTGTGCCCAATGCCGGAATTTTTGATGGGTGTTTAGGCGTGCTGGCCGCAGTAGAGGCGGTCAAAACGCTTCAGGAACATGACATCCAATTACAGCACACGGTAAAGGTCGCAGCTTGGGCAGAAGAGGAGGGAAACACCGTTGTCGGGCTGTTAGGAAGCGGCGCCTTTGTTGGGCACATGGATGACTTAACAGACATCGCTGTTTCCAAAATGGAGCGATTCGGAATTACTCGTGAAAATGTCCGTGCCGCTTATTTCCCAGACCTTAACAAGATTGACGCATCTTTGGAACTCCATATTGAACAGGGGGGGATTCTGGACCAGGAACAAATCCAAATCGGCGTTGTAAATGGAATTGTGGGGATTGAGCGGTATACGGTAACCATTCAGGGCACCAAAAATCACGCAGGAACGACGCCCATGTATTTGCGAGACGATGCCATGACTAAGGCAGCCAACTTGATTGTGGAACTGGAGCAGTTGGCACGGGAAATCGACCGGGATATGGTCTGCACTGTGGGTTGGCTGAACGCATCTCCTGGTGTGGCCAATGTCATTCCAGGGCAGATCGAGATGTCTGTGGAAGTGCGCTCTATGAACTCTGACTCCATGGATCGTCTGAAACAATATATTCAGACACGTTTCCCAGCAGGTGTGTGTGCATTGAAAACCACTTTTCAGCAAGTACCGGTTCCGATGTCCGATATTTGTAAGAGGGCCATTTCAAAAGCCGCAGAAAATCTCGGATTATCACAGCGCACACTCAACAGTGGTGCGGGACACGACACGATGATTCTGGCAGAGTGCATTCCAAACTGCGGCATGATCTTTGTCCCCAGCGTTGGCGGTGTCAGCCACTGTCCACAGGAATGGACAGAGTGGGAGGATGCAAATAACGGCGCCAGCGTCTTGCTTGGGGCTCTGCTAGAACTGGATGACAAAGACTCAACAGAATTTGAATCGAGATAAATTGGAAAGGATACGGCAATATGAGAACACTGGTAAAAAACGGGACCATTGTCACAGCAGAGAGTGAGTACAAAGCAGATATTCTCATTGTCGATGAAAAGATCACGTCAATCGGCACCAATCTAGAAGGCCCCTTTGATAGAATCCTGGATGCAGAGGGCAAATATGTGCTCCCCGGCGGTGTGGACAACCACGCCCACTTTGAGGCGCTCAATACGGACGGCATCACCACAAACGAGCCCTATGCGACTACCTGGGTCGCCCTGCAGGGAGGAACGACTACCATTGTGGACTTCTGCACCAATGAACCCGGCATGAACCTGGTGGATTCCGTCAACTACCGCCTGAATGTCCGCGCCAAAGGCAAGGTGGCTCCCGACATCGCCATTCACGCCTGCTGCAACGATTTCACGGATGAGACCGTCGGTGAGATCAAAAAGCTGGTGGAGATGGGTGTCCCCACCATGAAACTGTTCCTGGCCTATAAGGGCACCTCCCTCTACATGGATGACAGCAAGCTGCTGGCCTGCCTGGAGGAGGCTGGCAAGCAGGGCATGACGATGATGGTCCATGCGGAGAATCCGGACGTTCTGGATAAGTGCCGCAATGACGCGGCCGCTACCGGACACTATGAGCCAAAATACCACTACATGACCCGCCCCCCCTACGGCGAGGCGGAAGCCGTCTCCCGTGCCATCCGGTTTGCGGATGCCATGCACTGTCCCATGTGCATTGTCCATGTCAGCTGCATCGAGGCTGGCGAGGAGATCCGCAAGGCTCGTGCGGAGGGCAAGGCGGTGATCGGCGAGACCTGTCCCCACTATCTGGTGCTGGACAAGCACAAGATGGACCATCCGGATTGGCACATCGCCGCCCGGTGGATCTGCTCTCCGGCCCTGCGGGACAAGGAGGACCAGGATTACCTATGGAAGGCGCTGAATGAGGATTGGCTGTCCATCTGCGGCTCTGACAATTCCGGCATCCCCCAGGCACAGAAGAACTGGGGCTGGGACGAGGAGCATCAGCGCTGCGACTTCCGGATGGTCCCTAACGGTTGCCCCGGCGCCGGCGACCGCATGAATGCCCTGTGGACCTATGGCGTTGCCGCCGGCCGCATGACACGGCAGAAGTTTGTGGATGTGTGCTGCACCACGCCGGCCAAGCTGAACGGCATCTATCCCCGCAAGGGGACCATCCAGGTGGGCGCTGACGCGGACCTGGTGCTGTTCGACCCGGACTACAAGGGGACGATCACGCTGGAGACCAACCCCACTGGCGTGGAGTACAACGTGTTCGAGGGCCTGGAGCAAATCGGCCGCGCTGATACGGTGTTGCTGCGCGGCAGCGTCGTGGTGGAAAACGGCAGGTATCTGGGTGAAGTTACAGAAGTTGTGGCTGACGGCATTACCTATCAGGGATGCACCAGCGGCAACGGCAAGTTTATTCCCGGCAAACCCTATGGTTTGGGATATGACCTCTTGAAGAGATAAACATGGAGCAGGGAAAACGCCTGGAGGAGTGCCTGTGTGTCCGCCGAAGCATACGGCAGTTTACAGATCAGCCCGTTGAGAGAACGATCATTCAGGCACTGCTAGAAATGGCCATTCTGGCTCCCTCAGCCAGTAACCGGCAGCCGTGGAGGTTTATCATTCTGGATGATCCAGTCCTTGTTCAGAAGATTCGTGCATTTTCTCCCGGAATCGGAGGAAATCCGCCCTGCCTCATTGTATTTTGCCTGGATAGCCAGCGCCTTCCTGTGATGAGAAACGGTACGATTGATCGGACCTGCGGAATTATCGATCTTGCTATGGCGGCGGAAAACATGATGCTGGCAGCTACAAGCCATGGGCTGGGGACCTGTGTAATCAAATCATACCACCCGCAAATTGTGAAAAAGATTCTGGAGCTGCCGGAACAGATTTGCCCGGAGTTTATAGTAACGCTTGGATACCCAAAGTGGAAAGTACCGATGCCAAAACGGCGGTCACTGGAGGAAATATCTTCCTATAATTTAGAGGTGTCACATGAGCATGGAAGAGAACTTTAAGCAACTTCTCTCCTTCCAGATTGCAAGTGCACTAGAATGTGCGGGAGAACCCAATTCCTATGGAGCTGTGCGGCTTTTGGAGTCCGCGCAGAAACTAATTGCATTCGGGATGCAGTGGAGAATCAGCAGTGATGCACGGCTTCTCAAGATTGCAGAACAAATTGAGAACGAAAGGGGGACCGCCCTGACCGACAGAGAACGGTTCTACCACAGCGTGGAGGAGATTTCCCTGTTGATGGTTGATATTATCTGAGTACTTGTTTGAAGGAGGAAAACCATGGATATCTATGAAAATTTGAAAAAGTGCGGCATTGAACTGCCAGAAAAGCTGAATGCCGCCGGTCTTTATAAACCAGTGAATCAGACAGGGAACCTGATATTTGTTTCAGGTCAGGGTAGCATGGACCGTGGAAAGAATTTGACTGGCCGCGTGGGTGTAAATGTCACGGTAGAAGAGGCGCAGTATGCGGCAAGGGTTTGCGCAATTAACACTTTGTCTGCGCTTGAAAGCTATCTTGGGAACCTGAACCGGGTCAAACGATGCGTCAAGATTCTGGGCTTTGTCGCCGGGGCTGACGATTTCACCGAGCAGGCTAAGGTCATCAACGGAGCGTCCCAAGTATTCATAGACGTGTTTGGTGAGGAGGGGCGTCACGCTAGGTCTGCTATCGGAACAAATAGCCTACCCCTCGGCCTGACGGTAGAGGTTGAGTCTATCTTTGAAATTGTGTAAAAGGAGGAATTGAGGGTGCTCGGCCAAATTTTAGAACCCATTCAGATCTCGGATATGCTAGCGGCCAAGCAGCGGCTGCGGAAAGAATTTCCGCCTTCCCCGTTACTGTCAATCGCGCCGCTGGATCAGGAATTGGGAACCCCCGTCTATTTAAAGGCAGAAAATTTGCTTCCCTCTGCTGCCTATAAATTCCGCGGGGCCACCAATAAGATTAAGACCCTGATCGAGACCTCCGGTACAGAAGTCCGCATTATTACGGCCTCATCCGGTAACCACGGAATGGCCTGTGCGTTGGCAGCATGCCGCCTTGGAATTCCGGCGACCGTTGTTGTCCCTGTCCCTACGCCGCAGATTAAAAAAGACTATATTCGGTCATTGGGTGCCAACCTGCTGGAAATCGGAGAAACCTATGATGACTCTTTTCTTGCAGCCTGTGAGCTCGCGGAAACGGAAAAGATGTTTTATGTGCATCCTGTCTCTGACCGCTATACTGTCGCAGGCCAAGGGACCATCACATTGGAGCTTCTGGAGCAGATCCCGGACCTGGATCAGGTAATCGTCCCTATAGGGGGCGGCGGGTTGATCACGGGTATCTCCTTTACAATGAAGCAGTTGAAACCATCTGTAAAACTTGTCGGCGTCATGCCAGAAGGTTCCGCAGTATACTATGCCTCCAGGCAGGCAGGGAACCTGTTGACACTGGAACACTGCGCCTCCATGGCAGATGCATGCGTACGAAAGACCGGGGAGCCGTACCTCTATCCTTATATTGAGCAATATGTGGACGAGATTGTAACCGTCACGGAGGAATCCATTCGAAAAGCCGTCAAAATGGCCTGTCTGTATGGCAAGTTGACTCTTGAGGGGGCTGGAGCAATGCCGCTTGCCGCTCTGCTGGAAAACAAGTGTCAGGCCATTGGAAAAACCGTACTGATCTGCAGCGGTGGTAATATCGACCAGAAGGTATTGAATGCCTGCCTGAACATTTAGGTGGGATGGTTGACCGGGCATAAAGATTTATCGCAGCCTAACCATATGGCCCTAGTCGGGATTGTTTGTCCAGATGGACTCTCCCGTTTCCGGATTGTAGCCAGCTGTATATTGTTTTCCCTCCCCCGTCTCATATCCAAGCTGTGAAGCGTGTAAACGGGGCTGTTCCTATATCGTATCCCCATTAACCGGATTGCAGGTCGCATCGCCAGAGATTACGGGATTGGTGGAGCGGAAATCTTGATTTTTCCTTTTCCAAATCGACTGTCATGACCAGGCGATAGCCAAGCCGACCGCTTTTCGGCAGTCTGTGTACCTGCCGGAAAAGACTACTCGCGAGAAGGCCCTCAGTGATAGTGTCAAGGAGTGGACCTGTTGACAAGGTCCTCAGAAACTCCAATCTTAGGGTATAATTAAAATTAAGAGGGGAATGGAGCATGATGGCACGGTAAAGCGGCCAGATAGGCATGGTAGTTCTGGACATAGAAGAATTGATTCCTGAAAATCAATTGCTCTGCAAATCAGTCATAAGATTTAACTTGATTTTATCTATGACTTTGCGCCCCCGTACGATCCTTCAAATAGTCATCTATCTGTTGATCCTGTCAGTATGTTTAAAATGCTGCTGATAGGATACCTGCATAGTATCAAGTCAATGCACCGGCTTATCCAAGAAATCCAACTAAACATTGCATATCTCTGATTTTGTGCTTTCGAGTTTGAGGAGAAAATATCAGTAATTCAGCAATACAAGGACCTGTGAGCGGAATGAAAGCGGCTTCCTCCAAGCGGCTTCCTCCAGTAAGCTTTTCTAGAATTTGTTCGTCGCTGTATAGAACAGAAACTCCAGCTCTGTAACCCATGTGAAGGAGCGCTCCATGAGCGTTTTCCCGTAAAGGGGATCAGCGCTTCCGCCGCTGCAAAGACCGGCACAAGGATCGAAGCGGCCTTATATGCTTCTGCGCCAGCGGCCATCCCTTAGCCAGCCAAGGGGAGGTGTGCTTGCGTGATCTGCAGAAGGAGAAGCTGGCGCTGTTCATCCTACCAAAGGGGCCGCTTTCCATCGCACAGGTACAGGGGCAGCTCATGGGGGAGCGGCTGCTTTCAGAATTTTATTTCTGTGATTCGGCGGAAGAAATCACTGTTCTGGTGGCATCTGGTTACGGTATTTTGGCCCTCCTGGCTCTGCTGCTTCCGGATATGCCGCTGATTGCAAAGCTCCCGCTGAAAGGCACCGAACTGGTCTCTTTTGGAATTTATTATCGGGCGCTCCAGGGCAATCCGGCGCTGAGAGCCCTGATCCAATGTGTCAGGGAGTATTTTGCGCAGCCGCTTGTGTAGGCAGCAAAAAAAGATAATGCGCTTCCATACAGGCCAGAAGCTTCTGATGGAAGCGCATTATCGCTATATAAATTGTGAAAAGGTCCAATCCCGGCACAAAGCCAAAAGTTAATGGACAGACACAGCAAGAAGATCCAATGGCTCTATTGAGGGATAGCCTCGTTTAGCCTAACACATACTGTAAAAAGCTTATACTTTTATTTTCACTACTCTTATCTTATACTTTCTATAGAGACACATAAGACTTTGATAAGTGAGGTGCGGCTTCTATGATGTATCCATTTCTGCAAATCGACGGTGATACTGAAATCGTTCATTCCGATATGCTTCCAAACGGCGAGGTCAAAGTATATATAGAATATATAGAAAAGACGGACGCCAAAGATGGATTCCATCACGCCGCCTGTTTTCTCCCGGCGTACCGCTGGGAGAATGTTGATGGCTTCACTCCCGAGGAGATTGCTCGGTATCAGGAAGTGATTGAATCGACTGTCCACTTAATTTTAGAGTTTGCCCGACAGGGAGGCTTTGAGAATGCCTCAGGTTTTTAAGATCGGCCCATATTGGGTGTACTTTTGGGCCAACGAGAGCGACCCTCTGGAGCCAGTTTATGTCCATGTGGCGGAGGGCACACCATCCGCCATGCGACAAAAGTGTGGATTACAAAGGCGGGGAAGTGTCTGCTATGCAACAACAACTCCCAAATCCCGGACCGTTTCCTACGGAATATTTTGCGGATCATTGAAGCCCGTGGCAGTGAAGTCGTAGAGAAATGGAGAGCGTTTTTGGGGGAGGCTAAATTTTTCTGCTGACTCCTAAATCAGGACTCGTTAAATCAAGCATAACCCTTGTAATCGTAGATAGTTGTTTATACTAGTGGATTATTCTTTTTGCTTTTTTGTAAAGCTAAGGAGCAAAAGCATACCCCGGGTTGCATGGCTGCCCAAAGGGGAGAAGCCTATATTGTTTACAGCCCTGCAAATTCTGAGCTGGCTTAGACTGAAAGTGGTTTGTCTCGTTTCTCGCCCCAGTGGCCAATAGAGGCAGGCGAGAGCAATCTACTTTTATATGAGGGGCGTTTTGCCCTTGCAATGTGCCATCAGTTCAACGGCTTATGTCCTCCAAACAGAGGGGGAAATCGAGATACTAAAAAATATCTCACAAAATAAAAAAGAGGATTGATAAAAGCGATGGCATAGAGTATAGATATCTTTATTGTTTTGCGCGGCAGGTGTATTGCTCGAAAGGATGACAGCATCAATAAAGCATCAGAAATGTAAAGGACGAACTATTGCGAGTCGGCCAGTGTTTGGGACAGTAGGGACGTTTTATATAGAGTGCAGACTTCCCCAGCCACTCCAAAACCGCGTGCCGAGGGTTCGGATCCTTCTGCCCCTGCCATTGAGTATCCCGACCCCCCCGAGAAATCGGGGCTTTTTGTTACTTTTTCGAGGGAATGCGTTTCGGAAGCCCGCGGGTGATGCTCCAATGATGCCCTGAATGTGGTATCCGGTGTCATCCGTTTTTACTGTTTCCGTCTGCTACAGCATCATTTTGGCATCAAAGTTTTGTGCCCCCGGCCGGTTGGCTTCCGGTCAGGGGCGCTTTTTGGGAGGGTGCTTCAGAGATCGAATCCTGCCGTGATCCCTGCCAGGCGAGAGGTATCCTTTTTCACGTAGTATAGTTCTGTGATCTCTGAGGTGGAGTGGCCGAGGAGGTCGGCCACCTGCCGGGGAGAGAGGGAGCGGATCGTTCCGCCCGGCTGTTTAACTCCGTTGACCAGATTGGTGGCGAAGGTATGGCGGAGGGTATGGAGTCCCCGCTGTTTCAGGCCATCCGCTCCCAGGATGCGGCAGTATCGTTTCCTGAAGTTTACCGGCCGGGTATAACCTCCGTGTTCATCCGAGATGAGAGGGCTGTCCTCTCCGAAGTACCGTTCCGCCCTCAGCTCCAGAATGGCGTCCACTGCAGCTTGGTTGAGTGGAACATCCCGCTTGCTGGAGGTGCTCTTCAGCTTGCCGATCTTTACCTCCCGGCCGCTGATGGATTCGGTGCCTTCTCGCCGGGAAACCTCCTTCACACCCCGCTGGAGGTGGATGACCCGGTTTTCCAGGTCGATGTCACTTGTTCAGCAGTCCGAGGGCTTCCCCTGTGCGGAGTCCGGTGTTCAGCATCAGCGTATAGGCCGCCGCCTGCTGATAGATGCGCGTCCCGTTTCCCCAGGCCCTGACAGCTTCCGCTTTGAACTTTGCGATCTTCTCCGGGGTGAAGATGGTCACAGTTTTGAAGGTTGGCAGTTCCTCTTTGCCCTGACCGGCCATAAAGTTTGACTTTTTGATCATGGGGGCCGCAGTCATAGGGTTCCTGGGAATTGCTGAGTCAAATAGTGGAAGTAGTCGGTAAGGATGCTGTGGGCTTTTTGACCGTGGTGTAGGCGTAGCCTTTGCGCATTCAGTGATTCGGCAGCGCCTTGATGTCCGCCGAGGTGATGTCGCCAACCACCTTGCCGCCGAGGATCGGGTAGATCTGATGCTTGGCAGTGCACTCCAGCCGGTCGTAGGTACCACGCTCCACAGAGGAAAATTTGAATACCCGGAGCCATCTGCCCATACTTTCCTCCAGCTTTGCCTTGGATTCATCTGAGGCTGTGAGCTGTCGGTCGAGGTCGGC
>JABLTR010110181.1_pt1 | contig 18524 bp, 21 predicted proteins | sample 7160071 | NCBI WGS metagenome assembly JABLTR01 (sample SAMN14651230, study PRJNA627086) | human gut metagenome | isolation source: feces | host: Homo sapiens
CGCTCCAGCTCCTCCCCGTCGTTGATTCCCTTACACAGAACAATCTGGGCGTTCATCTCAATCCCCGCATCGTAGAGCATGCGGATTTTATCCAGAATATCCCCCGCGAACCGGTTGTGGAGCATCTCGCAACGCAGCTGCGGGTTCGTGGTATGCACGGAAATGTTGATAGGCGCCAGATGATAGGAGATAATCCGGCTCATATCCTCCTCGCTGATGTTGGTCAGGGTCACATAATTGCCCTGCAAAAAGGAAAGCCTGGTGTCATCATCCTTGAAATACAGGGTGTCGCGCATCCCCGGAGGCATCTGGTCGATAAAGCAGAAAATGCACTGGTTATGACAGGATCGGTAATCGTCCATCAGCCCGTTCTCAAAGGTAATCCCCAGGTCTTCTCCGATCTCTTTTTCCACATGGCAGACACGAATACTGCCATCCGCCCCCTGCACTTTGATATCCACCACCTCATCATCGGAATAGTAGTGATAATCAAAAATATCGCGAATTTTCGCACCGTTCATCTCCAAAATGATATCTCCGGGGGCAAGCCCCGCCCGCGCACCTATGCTGTTTTCTGCCACTGAAGCAATCTGATGTGAAATCTCTCCCATGCTCTCCTCCCTGATTTTGCCGTAGCGTTCCATTCATTCGCCGCGTTCTCTGACACCGTTCTTCCGTTTCCCTGCTCTCCGTCCGCCCGCTGATATGCCGTCCGTCCGCAATTTCCCGTATCGTCATTCCTCCGGGACGAGCATCAGAAAAGCCCCGAGATTCCCCCGTTTTCCTTCGGAAGCCCGATGGGAAAAGAGTTCCTTCGGATTGCAGCAGGTACAGAGATTGGTCACGGCAATCTGCTTTTCGGGGACTCCCGCCTCCAGGAGTATCTGCAGATTTGTCTGCCACAGATCCAGATAGATATCGCCCTTCCCATCTCTGTGGAGGATCCGGTTGCGGCAGGACGGAAATCGTTCCGCGAAAATCTCCGCTACTTCCTCTCCGATCTGATAGCAGTCGCCGCAGATGGAAGGACCGATGGCGCAGATCAGATCCTTTGGCCGGCTGCCAAAGGCATCCGCCATGGCCTTCACTCCTTTTTCGCCCATTCGCTCCGCGGTTCCCCGCCATCCGGAATGAAAGAGCCCGATAGCTTTCCGCCGGGGATCCACCATATACAAAGGAACGCAGTCCGCGAAGAAGGCTGCCAGAAGAAGCCCCGGCGTCTCGGTTATCAGTCCGTCCACATCCCGGTAATCCCTCGGGCGGACTACGCCTTTTCCGGCATCCTCCTCTCGCACCAGGCGAATATTTGTGGTGTGGGTCTGATCGCTGGTTACCACCTGCGCGATATCCGTTCCCATCGCCGACGCCACCCGGCGGTAATTTTCCAGCACTGCCTCCCGGTCGTCCCCTCTGGTAAAACTCAGGTTCAGGCTGCGAAATATCCCTTCGCTGACGTCTCCGGCCCGCGTGGTAAAACAGTGGCGGATCCCCGGAATATGCTCCAGCATGGAAAAGGTCAGGAGGGGCAGTCTGTTCCCCTCCTTCGTTTCATATATTCTCTCTTCCAGTATCTTTTCCCGATTTTTATATATCATGCTTTTCTCCGAACTTCTTTTCTCCGTCATTCCCTATCCTGAGACATAAAAGGCATTGACAATAGCGGTAATCTGATCTCCGAGAATGGCAATCACGTCAAAACGTACCGGCGTGTCCCCGCTTATGCCATGCCGCATCATATAGTGCCGGGCGGCATAAGAAATCCGCCGCTGTTTGCGCGCATCCACCGCCTCCGCCGGATAACCCGCCCCGGCGTCCCTGCGGTATTTTACCTCGACAAACACAAGATACGCGCCGTCTTTTGCCACGATATCCACCTCGCCCTGCCGACAGCGGTAATTCATCTCAAGGATTTCATAGCCATGTCCTTTCATCCATTCCGCCGCCAGAAGCTCCTTCTCTTTTCCGAGCGTCCGTCTGTCTCTCACCGCCATGGTCCACCTTTTCTCTCTGTCACTTCCCGTGATGGGGAACAAAATTTCCGATAAAACTGTTTCGATGAATCGGGGAAGGTCCGTACTTCTTCAACGCCGCGATATGTTCCGGTGTTCCATAGCCCTTATTTTTCGCAAAGCCGTATTCCGGCAGAATGGGGTCGTACTCTTCCATGAGCCGGTCCCTGGTTACCTTGGCGATGATGCTGGCGGCGCCGATGGAAATGCTCTTCGCGTCCCCCTTTATAATGGGAACCTGCCGGATATTCACTCCGGGAATGGTTACCGCGTCGTTTAAAAGCAAATCCGGCGGTGTGACCAGTTTTCCGATGGCCTGCCGCATGGCCTCGTAGGTGGCCTGAAGGATGTTGATCTCATCAATCCGTTCGGGGGATGCCATTCCGATTCCCACAGCCACTGCCTTATCCATAATCACATCGTAGAGTTCTTCCCGCTTCGCAGCGGTCAGTTTCTTGGAATCGTTGATATAGAGGATGTCGCAGTCTTCCGGCAGAATGACAGCCGCAGCCACCACCGGTCCCGCCAGGGGACCTCGCCCCACTTCATCAATTCCGCAAATGCGATGATACTGTCCGCCATAGCGGTGCTCATACTCCTTCAGTTTCTCCGTGCGCGCTCTCTCCAGCCGCAGTTTTTCCAACCGTCTCTGGGCCTGACCGATCAGTTTCGATACACCCGGCCGGCCGTCCGCGAGATATTCCTCGATAAAGGATGGCAGCATGTCCTCTCCAGAGGATGCATACTCCTCGCGGATCTCTTTGATTTTCCTCTCCTCTGCCATACGCAATTCCTCTCTTCCAACTGCCAAATCCCCGGATGGGGCTACTGGTGCCGGATAAATCCGATACGGTCGAAGGGATAAATCCGCAGCCACGCCCGGCCCACAATATCATCCCTGTGAATGACGCCCACCTGGGTAAAACGGCTGTCCTCGCTGTTGTTCCGGTTATCTCCCAGAACAAAGTACTCGTCCTCTCCCAGGGTGATCGGCTCCCGAGCCGATCCCGGATTCTTTATGCGCTCCAGGCCGTAGTGCTCCTGCAGCACTTCGCCGTCAATATAGATATTACCCTCGTCGTCAATCTGTATCGTCTCTCCGGGAAGGCCGATGATCCTCTTGATATAGTAAGTATTCGGTTCCCACTGGTAAGGAAAAATAATGATGTCAAAGCGCTCCGGATCGTGAAAGCGGTAGGAGATCTTATCTACAATCAGATTGTCGCCGTCGGAGAGGGCCGGCTCCATGGAGTGTCCCTCCACTCTGGTCCTCTGCCCCACATAGGTAGTAACCAGAAAAACGAGACAGAAAATGAAAAGAATCCATCCGATCATGGACAAAATCTCCCGCAGCGCCCCGCTCTTCTTCTCTTCCTTCTCTATATTATCGTTTCTTTCCTGTTCACTCATGCTATGCCCCTTTGCTCTCCGGAATCTCCAAGGTAATACTCCCCAGCCTTCCGCCGCGGAATTCATCCAGCAGAAGCGCCGCGGCCCTGCCCAGATCCGGAACATTCCCCTTTTTGACGCAGTTTCTGTTTTTCGCGATCTCCTCCAGCATCCGGGGCAGATCTCCATCCTCGTCTATCTGATAGCGCTCCTTCAGGATTCCCGGCCTCAGATCACTCAGCAGACGCAAAAGTTCCAGCGCCAGCTCTTCCGGAGAGAGAATTTCATCCCGGATTGCTCCGATACAGGCCAGATGCAGCCCCACCTGCGGATCCTCAAATTTCGGCCACAAGATTCCCGGTGTGTCCAGAAGTTCCACGTTTTTATTCAGGCGAATCCACTGTTTTCCCTTGGTTACCCCGGGCTTGTTTCCCGTTTTTGCACAGGCCCTGCCTGCAAAGGAATTGATGAAAGTGGATTTGCCCACATTTGGGATTCCCACTACCATTGCCCGGATCGGCCGGTTTTTGATTCCCCGCTTTTTGTCGCGCTCCGTCTTCTCGGCGCAGAGACGGGAAATGATCTCCGATACATTTTTCATGCCTCCACGGCTTCTGGAATCCAGAACCGCCACACCGTAGCCCTTTGACTCAAAATACGCCTTCCACAGGCGGGTGGCCTCCTTGTCAGCCAGATCCGCCTTATTCAGGATAATCAGCCGGAACTTTCCCTGTCCCAGGGCATCGATATCCGGATTACGGCTGCTGGCCGGAATTCTGGCATCCAACAGTTCGATTACCAGATCAATCAGCCGGATATCCTCCTGCATCTGCCGTTTTGCCTTTGTCATATGGCCGGGATACCATTGAAATTCCATCACATCTTCCTCCTATCGCACCAGACCGAAATCTGACAGGGACACTTTCAGCCACACCTTTCCCTCAATCTCGTCCGCAGTCACATTCCCGACGGACTGGTAACGGCTGTCCTCGCTGTTGTTCCGATTATCTCCCAGGACAAAATACTCATCCTCTCCCAGGGTAATCTCTGTTCCGGCTCTTCCCGCGTACTCCATTCTCTCCGTATCCGCCACATCCGAATAGCGCTCTCCGTTCACATAGAGGCTTCCTCCGGATATCTCGACGGTATCTCCGGGCACGCCGACCACCCGCTTGATATTCGGCGCTCCATCCACCGCTCCCTCCGGGGAGAATACAACCACATCGTCTGCCTGGGGCTCGGAAAAGAGATAGGCCGCCCTGTTGACAAGGACGGTCTCCCCGTCAGCCACTGTGGGGTCCATGGACATTCCACTGCAGGTTATCCGTATACCGAAAGCTGCAACCAGCAAAAAGGCCAGGATTACCACCGCCCCAATCTGGGCGGCCCAGAGAGCTATACGGCGGGCACGTCCTGTATAGACATCACGATTTCTGCGCTGGCGGTTTCTGCTGCGCTGGATTTTCCGTCTGATATTCTCAACTTTTTTATTCCACTGTCTTTTATTCATAACTACTAATATACACGAATTGCAAAAAAAGAACAACCTCTGTGAGGTTGTTCCCGCAAAACTATTTTACCAACTCTTTTACTTTTGCTTTCTTTCCTACACGTCCACGCAGATAATTCAGTTTCGCGCGACGCACCTTACCTCTGCGGACAACTTCCACTTTCTCCACATGGGGGCTGTGCAGCGGCCATGTCTTCTCCCCACCGACGCAGTTGGAGAACTTTCTTACCGTAAACGTCTCACGGTTGCTTCCGCCCTGCTTCTTGAGCACGGTACCCTCGAAAACCTGGATTCTCTCGCGGTTTCCCTCTTTGATCTTCGCGTGCACTCTCACAGTGTCTCCCACGTTAAACTCCGGCACCTCAGCCTTCAGCTGTTCCGCCTCGATGTTCTTGATAATCTCTTTTGCGTTCATTTTGTGACCTCCTGATTCTTTTGATGTTCTTAATACTTATCCCCCAAAAGGGCGTAACAGAGGACCATCTTCTTCTCACAACTAGTGTAGTTTACCATAGGGTACTTCAAAATTCAAGTATTTCTTATCTTTTTCCGTCAGATTGGCCGTCTTCAGCAGATCCGGGCGGCGCTCCCTGGTCCGCAGGAGAGACTGCTGTCGTCTCCACTCATCCACCTTCTGATGATTTCCGGACAATAAAATCGACGGAACCGCTCTGTCATGCCAGATCTCCGGCCGGCTGTACTGAGGATACTCCAACAGACCGTCCTCGAAGGACTCCGTCTCCCCGGATTCCCGGTTGGAAAGCACACCGGGCACCATGCGGGAAACCGCGTCCACCACCACAACGGCCGGTAGTTCTCCGCCGGTCAGCACATAATCTCCAATGGAGATATAGTCCGTGACAATCTCCTCCAGAACCCTCTCATCCACGCCCTCATAATGACCACAGAGAAGAATCAGATTCTCCTCCAGGGCCAGCTCCTTGGACTTTGCCTGGGAAAACGTCTCCCCCTGGGGCGTCAGATACACTGTGCGCACCGGCCCGTCTGCCCTGCGCGCCGCTGATTCCCATGCGTCATAAATGGGCTGAGCCTGCATAACCATGCCCGCCCCGCCGCCGTAGGGATAATCATCCACCTTCTTATGTTTGTCAAGGGTAAAATCCCGGATATTGATCGCCTCGTAGGAGATCAGTCCACGATCCACAGCCCTGCCGATAATGCTGGTACCGAGAACGTTTTCGATCATCTCCGGAAACAATGTCAGAATATAAAATTTCATACTCGGATCCTCTCCCTCTCTGTCTTTGCCTGCCGCTGCAAACTCCGGAATTCAGACCAGTCCCGGCATCAGATGGATCTCCATCCTGCGGCTCTTCACATCGATCTGCCGCACACAGTCCTTGATCGCGGGAAGAAGCACCTGCCCATGGGCCGGGCTGTCCACCACATATACGTCGTTGGCTCCGGTGCTGAGAACGTCAGAGATGGTTCCGAAAGCCTCTCCATCATCTGTGTAAACCTCGATGCCGATCAAATCAGCAATGAAATACTCATCCTCCTCCAGCGGCACTGCCTGTTCTCTCGTCACAAAAAGTCCCGCCTGACGGATCCCGTCAATTTCCTCCGGCGTTGTAAACTCCCGAAACTTCAGGATCGCCATATTCTTGAAAAATTTTACGGAGACAATGTGCAGAAGCTGATCTCCCTTCTTTCCGCGCAGGAGTACCTCCTTCAGATCCCGGAACCGCTCCTTGTCGTCGGTGGTGGGGAAAACCTTCGCCTCCCCGCGCACCCCGTGGGGAGATGTGATAACTCCAACCTGCAGTAATTCTTCCATGCTCTTCCTCTCATGACTCTTCCGGGAACATCTCATCCCGTCCAAAGGGCGCGCCCTTCCACCACGGGAGGATGGTTTCCCATAATATGAAAACAGCCGCCGCTGATGCGGCGGCATATTGTACAGTCAAAAACTATACAATGTCAACAACCACTTTCTTTTCTGACTTTGAGGCTGCGGCTTTCACCACAGAACGGATCGCCTTTGCAATACGTCCCTGTTTGCCGATTACCTTGCCCATATCAGAGGCAGCCACATGCAATTCGATTACAATCGCCTTTTCCTTTTCCGTCTCTGTCACGACAACTTCATTCGGGTAATCCACCAGTGACTTTGCAATTACTTCCACTAATTCTTTCATTGCATACACCTCGTTCTTTCCGCACCCGATTATTTCTCAATACCGGCTGCCTTAAAGATTCTGCTGACGGTATCAGTGGGCTGCGCGCCGTTTGCCAGCCATTTCTTTGCCAGCTCCTCATTTACATGAAACTCGCTGGGATCTTTGGTGGGATCGTAAGTTCCGATCTCTTCGATGCACTTGCCATCTCTCGGAGATCTGGAATCCGCAACTACAATTCTATAGAAAGGATTCTTCTTCTGTCCCATTCTTCTCAATCTGATCTTTACTGCCATTTCTTTTCACCTCCTGATTATTATGCTGACTATATGTTAAAAAGGAAATTTCATTCTCCCCTTTTTACCACCCATCATACCCGGCATCTTCTTCATCATCTTCCGGGACTGTTCAAACTGTTTGATAAAACGGTTGACCTCGCTGATATCCACTCCGGCGCCTTTCGCGATCCTCCGCTTGCGGCTGGGATTCATCAGCTTCGGATTTGCCCGCTCCTCCGGCGTCATGGAATAGATAATGCCCTCGATACGTCCGAGCTTCTTCTCGTCCATGGCTCCTTCCAGCTGGGCCATCTGGGAAGACTTCATTCCGGAGAGCCCCGGCAGCATTCCGAGGATACTGGAGATGCCTCCCATCTTTTTCATCTGGTTCATGGATTCCAGATAATCGTTGTAGTCAAACTCGGCTTTTCGCATCTTACGGGTAAGATCCATGGCTTTTTCCTCATCGATCTCCTCCTGAGCCTTCTCAATCAGGCTCAGCACATCTCCCATGCCGAGAATTCTGGAAGCCATGCGCTCCGGGTAAAACTGTTCCAGATCCGAGAGTTTCTCTCCCATACCGCAGAACAGAATCGGCTTACCGGTAACTGCCCGGATGGACAGCGCCGCTCCGCCTCTGGTATCTCCATCCAGCTTAGTCAGAATCACACCGTCGATGCCCACCTTCTCATCGAAGGTCTTTGCCACATTTACTGCGTCCTGACCGGTCATGGCATCCACTACCAGAATGGTCTGGGCCACATCCACGGACTCCTTGATCTCTGACAGTTCCGCCATCATCTCCTCGTCCACGTGCAGCCGTCCGGCTGTATCGAGAATGACCACATTGTTGCCGTTCTTCTTCGCGTGTTCGAGAGCCGCCTTCGCGATATCCGCCGGGCGGTGCCTGTCACCCATGGCAAAGACATCCACCTGCTGTTTCTCTCCGTTGATCTGCAGCTGCTGAATCGCGGCGGGCCGATAGATGTCACAGGCCACCAGAAGCGGCTTCTTTCCCTTCTGCTTCATCTTTCCGGCCAGCTTTGCCGTGGTCGTAGTCTTGCCGGCACCCTGAAGTCCGACCATCATGATAACGGTAATCTGCTGTCCGGGCCGATAGGCGATCTCCGTCGTCTCGGATCCCATCAGCGTTACCAGTTCCTCATTGACGATCTTGATGACCATCTGGCCGGGATTCAGTCCGTTCATCACATCGGAACCGACTGCCCGCTCCTGCACAGCTTTTGTGAAATTCTTTACCACCTTGAAATTCACATCTGCCTCCAGCAGCGCCATCTTGACCTCGCGCAGAGCCGTCTTCACGTCGTCTTCCGTCAGCCGTCCCTTGCTTCTGAGATTTTTAAAGACATTCTGCAGTTTTTCTGACAAGCTGTCAAATGCCATAGATCAAAGCTCCTCCAAAATATCCGTCGACAGTACGCGGATGCGTTCCATCGTCTCCTCCACAGCCGTGCCCTCTTCCCGGCACGCCAGTTTCAGAATCTCCTCCGCGCTGCCCTTGATGTGAAGAAATTTCTCCATCAGGCGCAGCTTACTCTCATACTCCTCCAGGGTGCGGGTACACCGCCGGATCACATCATGCACCGCCTGACGGCTGATCCCCTTGGCCAGCGCGATCTCGGCCAGCGAGAGATCCTCCATCACGAAACTCTCATAGATTTCTCTCTGATGCTCGTTGAGAAGTTCTCCATAGAAATCATACAGGTATCCCTGCCGAACTTTTTCTTCCATCCTTAACCACCTCTGGTAGTTTACACGAAAAAAAACAGGGTGTCAAGTGTTTTTTCTTGACACCCCGAAGTTTTTCTTCCTTCCAACCTTTTTCCCGCTGTCACAGGCTGGTCCGAACGATCTTCGGCTTGTAACCGCCCTTTTCCAGGGCCTCCATAATCTGCTGTTTGTGCTCCGTGCCGAAGGCCTCCAGCGTGATGCGCAGCTCCACAGCGGCGTTTCGGTTGGTTGTCACAAACTGGTTGTGCTCCAGCTTGATGACATTGCCCTGAACGCCGGCTATGGTCTCCGCCACGGCCGCCAGCTCACCAGGCTTATCCGGGAGCAACACAGATACGGTAAAGATCCGATCCCGGAAAATCAGTCCCTGCTGTACCACCGAGGACATGGTAATCACGTCCATGTTACCGCCGCTTAAGATGGAGACAACGCGCTTGTCCTTTACATTGAGATGGTTCAAAGCCGCCACCGTCAACAGACCGGAATTCTCCACGATCATCTTGTGGTTCTCCACCATATCCAGGAAAGCGGCGATCAGCTCGTCATCCTCCACCGTGATAATATCGTCGATATTCTCCTGAATATAGGGGAAAATATTGCTCCCCGGTGTCTTAACCGCCGTGCCGTCGGCGATGGTGCTCACATTCGGCAACGTTGTGACCTCTCCCCGCTTTAAGGATTCCTGCATACAGTTCGCTCCCGCCGGCTCCACGCCGATGACCTGAATCTTCGGATTCAGAAGCTTTGCCAGGGTGGAGACACCGGCTGCCAGCCCGCCCCCTCCGATGGGCACAAGAATATATTCCACCAGGGGAAGCTCCTTGAAAATCTCCATGGCAATGGTTCCCTGTCCCGTGGCCACCGCCAGATCATCAAAGGGATGAATGAAGGTGTATCCGTACTGATCCGCCAGCTCATAGGCGTGGGCGCAGGCCTCGTCGTAGACATCCCCGAAGAGTACCACATCCGCCCCGTAGCTCTTGGTGCGGTTGACCTTGATCAGCGGTGTCGTGGTTGGCATGACGATGGTCGCCTTTACCCCGAAACACTTTGCCGCGTAAGCCACGCCCTGGGCATGGTTTCCGGCGGAGGCGGTAATCAGCCCTTTCTCCCGCTCCTCCGGAGAAAGCGTACTAATCTTGTAGTAGGCCCCCCGCACTTTATAGGCGCCGGTAAACTGCATATTCTCCGGCTTGAGATACACCTTGTTTCCTGTCCGTTCGCTGAGGAAATCGCTGTAAACCAGTTTTGTCTCCAGCGTGACCTCCCCGACGATTCTGCTCGCTTCCTCAAACTTATCCAATGTCAGCATCTTTTTTCCTCTTCTCCTTTTCTCTACTCGTTCACATAAAACAGCGCGTCCACAAACTCATCCGGCGAAAACTTCTGCAGATCCTCAATGTGCTCGCCCACACCCACATATTTGACCGGGATACCGAGCTCTGCCTGCACCGCCACAGCGATACCGCCCTTGGCCGTTCCATCCAGCTTTGTCAGCACAATTCCTGTGATATCTGTCACCTCCGCAAATTCCCTGGCCTGAACCAGCGCGTTCTGACCGGTGGTGCCATCCAGAACCACCAGCGTCTCCCGGTAAGCTTCCGGGAATTCCCGGCTGATCACATGGTTCATCTTCCGCAGCTCCTCCATCAGGTTTTTCTTGTTGTGGAGCCTGCCTGCCGTGTCAATCAAAAGCACATCACACTTTCTGGCCTTCGCCGCCGCCACAGCGTCAAACACCACAGCGGAGGGATCGCTCCCTTCCTGTCCGCCGATCATATCCACGCCACAGCGGTCCGCCCACTCTTTCAGCTGCTCCCCAGCAGCGGCCCGGAACGTATCGGCGCCCGCAACCAGCACCTTCTTTCCCTGAGCCTTAAGTTTGGAGGCCAGCTTTCCGATGGTGGTCGTCTTTCCGACGCCGTTGACTCCCACAACGAGGATGACGGATGTCTCCTCCTCAAAGCGGTAAGCAGCTTCCCCCACATCCATCTGCTCCTTGATGCTGTCAATCAGCAGCTGGCGGCATTCCATGGGTTCTTTGATGTGCTGCTGTTTTACCTTCTCACGCAGATCATCGAGGATCCGCTCTGTGGCAGCGACGCCCAGATCTCCCATGATCAGCGTCTCCTCCAGCTCCTCATAGAAATCTTCGTCGATATTGGTAAACCCGCGGAACACATAGTCCATGTTTTTTACGATGTTGTCCCTGGTCTTGGTCAGTCCGCGGAACAGCCGCTGGAAAAATCCGGATTTTTTCCTTCCGCTCTCCTCCCCGCTCTGAGCGCTTACTTCCTGCATATCCTGCATATCCTCCATGTTCACACACCTCCTCGTTTTCTATTTGTCCAGATCCGACTCAATCAGGTTGACGGACACCATGGTGGAAACGCCCTTCTCCTGCATGGTAATACCGTAAAGCCGATCCGCGGCGTTCATAGTGCCCCTTCGGTGGGTAATAATGATAAACTGTGTATTTTTCGTCAGTTTATGTAAATATCTGGCAAAACGGCCAACGTTGGAATCGTCCAGAGCCGCCTCAATCTCGTCCAGGAGGCAGAAAGGCGACGGTTTCAGATTCTGAATGGCAAACAGCAGCGCGATGGCTGTGAGAGATTTCTCTCCTCCGGAAAGCTGCATCATGTTCTGCAGCTTCTTTCCCGGCGGCTGGGCGATAATGCGGATTCCGCTCTCCAGGATATCCTCTCCCTCCACCAGTTCCAGGGTTCCCTTTCCGCCGCCGAACAGCTGCTGAAATGCCCGGTCAAACTCCTTCTGAATATTGGCAAAGCCCTCAGAGAACTGCTTGCGCATGCCGGTGTCCAGATCCTCGATAATTCCGAGAAGCGTAGCCTCCGCCTCCACCAGATCGTCGTGCTGTCCCTTCAGGAACTCATAGCGCTCCGACACTTCTTTGTACTCCTCAATGGCGTTGACATTGATATTCCCCATATGGCGAATCTCATCCTTGACAGAGGAAATCTGACGTTTCAGAGCCGGCAGATCTTCCATGGTCTCATCCCGCAGTTCCATGGCGGCGTGGAGGGTCAGCTCGTACTCCTCCCACATGTAGTTTCTCTGATACTCCAGCGCCTGTTCCGCCTTCTCCCGCTGGCTGTTCAACTGGTAAATTTCCTTGTCCAGGCGGGCAATCTCCTGGGAGATTTCCTCTCTCTGCTGAAAGCATCCCTTATAGGAGGCGTTCATCTCCTCCTTCCTGGCCTGTGCTGCCTTCAGCTTCTCCTCCAGCTCAGCGAAGGTGCCATCGGACGCGGCGATGGTCTTTTTGATCTCCTCCATATCCTGCCTGCGCTTCGCCTGTTCTTCCTTGGATGCGCCGGCTTCCTGAATCAGTTTTTGGATATCGTCCTGATGTTTTTGAATCTCTGCGGCAATTCGCTCGAGATTTTCCATGACAAAGGACACCTTCTGCCTTGCGCCGGCCTCATCCAGCTGTACTCTGGAAACTTCCCCGGAGGCCTCTTTCTCGCCGGCATTCATCTCCTCCTCCCGCTTGCGGGAAGCGGCGATCTCCTCCTTCAGTTTTTTCTCCTTCTCCTCCAGCTCTCCCAGCAGACGGGCATTTTCCTTTCTGCCCTCCGCAATCTGGGCAAGCTGACGATCCAGCTCCTCGCTCTCCGAGGATAAGCTGCGGAAGGCATTCTCGCTCTCCGCTTTCTGGTCCTTTGCCTGCTGCAGGCTGATCTGGGCCGTGTTGCACCGCAGCGCCGCCTGCTGTATCTTCGTCCGGTTTTCACTGCGATCCTGCTCCAGAAGCGCCTGGGCGGTCTCAATCTCAGATACCCGTTCCTCTCTCTTTTTGATGGACTCCCGCAGCTGATCCAGCTGCTTCTGCAGATCTTCGATCTCCCGGTTTCGCCCCAGAAGGTTGCTGTTGTTCCGGAAAGAACCGCCGGTCATGGATCCACCCGGACTCAGATACTCTCCCTCCAGCGTCACGATGTGCAGCGAGTAGTGGTTCTTCTTTGCGACAGCGATGGCAGCGTCGATGTCCTCCGCCACCAGAACCCGGCCGAGGAGATAAGCCACGATCCCCCGGTATGTCTCATCCGACCTTACCAGATCACTGGCAAGACCGATAATCCCCGGCTCCTTCAACGCTTCATCCCCATGGAAACGACCTCTTCCGTCCACACTGGTCAACGGAAGGAACGTGGCCCTTCCGTAGCGATGCTCCTTCAGGAAACGGATCATCTTCTTGGCCGTCTCCTCATCCTCCGTGACAATATTCTGAATATTCCCCCCGAGAGCCGTCTCAATAGCCGTCTCATACTTTTTATCTACCTGAATCAGATCCGAAACCACACCGAGAATTCTCGGGTGTTTTTTCTTCTGCTCCATGACCTTGCGGATACTGTTGCCATAGCCGTCGTAGCGCTCGGCAATATTCTTCAGGGATTCCAGTCTGGAAGCCTGGCGGTGGTAGGTGTCCCGCTCCTTCTGGAGAGTTTCATTCGCCTCCCTCAGCTTGTTCTTCCAGGAGACATACTGCTGGGAAAACTCCTTCTCCTTATTCTGCAGAGTTGAGAGCGCCTCCTCAGCCTCCTCCATCTCCTTCTGGCAGTTCCCCAGCGTCTCCTCCAGATCCGTCTCCTCAGTCTTTCGCTTCATCAGGCGCTTGGCCAGGCCGGATTTGCGGATGTTGGTCTGCTCCGTCATCGTGTCAAACCGCTGCTCCTCCGACGCGATCCTTGTCTTCTCATTCAAAAGGCTCAGAATCTGCTGCTGATCCTCCGCAATCTTATCATTGCAGGCCCGGATCTGCTCCTGCAGCTTCTCATGGGCCGCCCTTGCCATATCGAGCTGCTCCCGGGCTGTCTTCAACTGTTCTTCCAGTTCTGCCCGCTGTGCCTCGTACTGCAGTTTCTGCTCTTCCTTCTCCGCCTTTTCCCGCTCCAGAGTCTGTCTGCGGGAAGCCAGACTCTCGTCGGCCCCCTCCGCCATGCGAATCTGCTCTTCCAGAAGACGGATCTGATTCTCCAGACGTCCCTTAGCCAGCGTGGCATCGCTCTGCTGCTGGCGGATCTCCTCAATCTGTCCGTCCAGCTCACTCATATTCTGTTCCAGTGCGGAATACTGTTCCCGAATGCGCTCCTGCTGATCCTTCTGCGCTGTCATCTGCTCATCCGCGATCCGGTAATTCTTCTCAATCTGCCCCAGCTGCCCTTCCAGTCGCTTCGTCTCCAGAAGGAAAGCATTCACATCGAGATTTTTCAGTTCCTCTTTCTTTTTCAGGTAGGCTCTCGCCGTCTCCGCCTGCCGCTCCAGCGGTCCGATCTGCCGCTCCAGTTCCCGCAGAATATCATTGACACGGACAAGATTTTCCCGCTCGCTCTCCAGCTTCTTGCAGGTGGCGGTCTTTCTCTTTTTATATTTGACGATTCCCACCGCCTCATCGAAGAGTTCCCGACGCTCCTCGGGCTTTCCGCTTAAGATCTTTTCAATCTGTCCCTGGCCGATGATGGAATAGCCCTCCTTGCCAATACCGGTGTCGTAGAACAGCTCATGGACGTCCTTCAGGCGGCAGGGCACACCGTTCAACAGATACTCGCTCTCCCCGGAACGGTATACCCGCCTGGCCACCGTTACCTCCTCGTAATCCACCGGCAGCAGATGATCGCTGTTGTCCATGGTAATGGCCACATAGGCATAGCTCAAAGGCTTCCGATTCTCCGTTCCGGCAAAGATCACATCCTGCATGGAAGCGCCGCGGAGCTGCTTTGCACTCTGCTCTCCCAGCACCCAGCGCACCGCGTCCGCCACATTGCTCTTCCCGCTGCCGTTCGGCCCCACAATCCCGGTAATGCCATTGTGAAAGTCGAAGACTATCTTGTTGGCAAAGGATTTGAAACCATATAACTCAATGCTCTTTAAATACATATATTTCCTCTGACTTCCTAAAGAATTTTCCCTGCATCCTCCCGGCGAAGATAAATCAGGGCATGATAAGCGGCCTCCTGTTCCGCCGCCTTCTTGGTATTTCCTGTCCCGACGCCGAGCACTGTCCCATCCATACGGGCCTCCACGGTAAACTCCCGGGCGTGGTCCGGGCCTCTCTGATCCACCAGTTCATAGTGCAGCTCCTTCTTGTAATCCGCCTGCACCACCTCCTGAAGAATCGTCTTGCTGTCATGAAAGAGCTGCTTATGCTCGATGTCCGTCAAAATATAGCGGAGAATAAAGGGCTTCGCCGCATCCATTCCCCCGTCCAGATAGAGAGCGCCGATAACCGCCTCCAGGGCGTCCGACAGAATGGATTTTCGCGTCCTTCCCCCGGTAGCTTCCTCGCCCTTCCCCAGCAGAAGATATTTCTGCAGGTTCAGATCTTTTGTGCAGATAGCCAGTGTGGGCTCGCACACCAGGCTGGCCCGCAGCTTGGTCAGGTTTCCCTCCGGCATATCCCTGTAATTTAAATACAAAAACTCACTGCTGATAAGTTCCAGCACCGCGTCTCCCAGAAATTCCAGCCGCTCGTTGTCCGAAAATTTCTTCAGGTGGCGCTCATTGGCATAGGAGCTGTGGGTCAGCGCCCTTCGCAATAAGCTTTCGTCTTTAAACTCATATCCAATCTGTTCCTGAAATTCCTTGATCAGTTCCACAATCTTTCCTTTCCTACACGTTAAAAAAAGCCCTCGTTACAAGGGCTTTTTGTCGTTCTTATTCTTCTTAACCATCTTGATGGCTTCCACTGCATCGCCCACGGTTACGATATCTGCTGCAGCTTCGCTGTCGATTTCAATATCCAGTTCCTCTTCCATCCCCATGATAATCTGGAAAATATCCAGGGAGTCCGCTCCCAGATCGTCCTCAAAGGTAGTGTCCATGGTAATCTCAGCCTCGTCCACATTCAGAACCTCAGCAATTACCTTTTTCAGTTTTTCAAATTCCATACAAATGTCCTCCTTATTCCTTTTCTTCTTGTATCTGCAGAATATTTTCCTTGATTTTATCATTGATGGCCTGTTCCTTAAAAGTAACGCACTGCAAAATAGAGTTCGTGACCTCCTTGGCCTTGGCGCTGCCGTGGGTCTTAACCACAAGACCGTTCAGCCCCAATAACGGCGCCCCACCATACTCGGTGGCATCGAACGCCTTGAGCGTATTCTTCAACGCGGGAAGCGCCAGCGCTGCGCCGATCTTACTTCGCACCGTGCTCATCAGTCCCTGCTTGATCACATGAATCAGGGTGGAACTCAGTCCCTCGTAAAGCTTCAGAATAACATTTCCCACAAAAGCCTCACAGACGATCACGTCCGCCGCTCCCGACGGAATATCTCTCGCCTCAATGCTTCCGATGAAGTTGATATCAGTGCACTCCTTCAGCAGCGGAAAAGTCTCTTTGACCAAGGCATTCCCCTTCTCCTCCTCGGCACCGATATTTACAATGGCGACTCTCGGATTGGGTACTCCCACCACGTGCTCCATATAGATAGATCCCATTCTGGCAAACTGTACCAGATGGGAAGAGCGGGCATCCACATTCGCCCCGCAGTCAATCAGAAGGGAAACGCCGTTCTCCGTGGGAATCAGGGGTGCCAGAGGCGCCCGCTCGATACCGCGAATTCTGCCGACGATAACCTGCCCGCCCACGAGGATCGCGCCGGAACTACCCGCCGACACAAAGGCATCCGCCTTCTTCTGTTTTACCAAATTCATAGCTACTACAATGGAGGAATCCTTTTTCTTCCGTATAGCCATTACCGGAGGTTCCGCCGTCTCAATTACCTCAGAGGCTTCCACAATCTCCAGCTGATCCTTCGGGTAGGAAGCCCCGGCCAATTCCTTCTGAATCGCTTCGGATTTTCCCACCAGTATAACCTTGATGTCGCCGCGCCTGCCGATCGCATCCAGCGCTCCCCTTACAATCTCCCCGGGAGCGTTGTCTCCGCCCATCGCGTCCACAGCGACAACTGTCTTCTCCTGCATGAATCTTTTCCTCCTTGCCTTCCTTCACGCACTCTGTTAAAAATATACTATATCTCTAAATATAAATCAACAAGCAAAATGCAAAAAGAATCCTGCAAAAAAGGCTGTTGGCACAACCGCCGACAGCCTTTCTTTGTGCAAGAGTCAAATTCCTTAGTCCTGCGGAATGATCTCTTTTTTATTGTAAGATCCACAGTTCTTGCAGACTCTGTGAGGCATCATCAACTCGCCGCACTTGCTGCACTTTACCAAAGTAGGAGCAGACATCTTCCAGTTCGCTCTTCTTTTATCTCTTCTTCCTTTTGAAGATTTGTTCTTTGGACAAATTGACATCGGGTTACACCTCCTTATATTCTTTAAAGACATCCTGGAACTTTGCCATTCTCGGATCCAGGACCTGACGGTCGCATCCGCAGTCCCGCTGGTTTAAATTCTGACCACACTTCGGGCAGATCCCCTTGCAGTCTTCCCTGCACAGGACCTTGGTCGGCCAGTTAACCAGGATTTCATCGTCTATCAGCCTGTCAACATCCAACTGCTCGCCCTGAAGAAACGTATCCGTCTCCTCATCGGAATCGGGCACCAACACCCCATCCGAAAGTTCCGCTTCCCGCTCAATATGAATCGCAACGGGTACCTTCACTTCCTCCAGACAACGGTCACAGGGGATCGTAAGTTCCACCTCTGTACTGCCTGTTATCCGCAGTCTCTTGTTATCATCATTGAACAGACGCAACAGGAATGGCTTTTTGCTGGAAATCGGAAAACTCCCCGCAGCGGATACAAAAAATTCTTTCTCCGGAAGCACAGACACTTCCATGCTCTTATCTGCTGTAGAAATGATATCATGTAAATCAAGTATCATATCAGGCTCTCCTATCCACACTCAAACCATTATACATATGGCATTTGAGGTTGTCAACGATTTTTTTCCTGTTTCCGCCTATTTCCGACTATTTTACCAGAGCGGCCGTCTCTCTGGCAATCGCAAGTTCCTCGTAGGTGGGAACCACGTAGACCTTAACCTTGGAATCGGGAGCGGAAACCAGTCTCTCCTCGCCTCTTACATTGTTGGCCTCAGGATCAATCTTTACTCCCATAAATTCCAGATAGCTGCAGACATCCTGACGCATCACACCGTTGTTCTCCCCCAGACCGGCGGTAAAACAGATGATATCTACGCCGTTCATAGCTGCCGCGTAAGCGCCGATGTATTTTGCAACCCGGTAATTGAACATGTCAAGCGCCAGTTTTGCCCGCTCATTTCCCTCGTCAGCTGCCGCTTCCAGATCGCGGAAATCGGAGGATACGCCGGAGATCCCATACACGCCGGACTTTTTGTTCAGCACCTCCATGATACCGTCCATATCCAGGCCTTCTTTCTTTGCCATATACTCTACCGCAGAGGGATCAATGTCTCCGGAACGGGTTCCCATGATCAGTCCCTCCAGAGGGGAAAGTCCCATGGACGTATCTACGGATTTGCCGTTCTGCACAGCGC
>JABLTR010047798.1_pt1 | contig 18518 bp, 15 predicted proteins | sample 7160071 | NCBI WGS metagenome assembly JABLTR01 (sample SAMN14651230, study PRJNA627086) | human gut metagenome | isolation source: feces | host: Homo sapiens
AATTCGATTATGGGCGTCATACTTGCCTGGGTGCTTGTAAGATATGATTTTCCGTTTAAACGTGTTCTTGACGGAATGATTGAACTTCCGTTCGCACTTCCGACAGCCGTTGCCGGTTTGGCTCTTGCAAACCTTACAACAGAAGAAGGACTTATAGGAAAATTATTCGCACCGTTCGGTATAAAAATAGCACATACAAGAATCGGAATTGTAGTGGCGCTTATATTTATCGGCATACCGTTCGTTGTAAGAGCGGTACAGCCTGTACTTGAAAAGCTTGATCCGTCATATGAGGAGGCGGCAGGGGCGCTTGGTGCAAACAGAGGAACGATATTTCGTAAAGTCATTTTACCCGAAATAATTCCTCCTGCACTTACAGGCTTTGGCTTGGCACTCGGAAGATGTATAGGAGAATACGGCAGTGTAATTTTTATAGCAGGCAACAAGCCTTATGAAACGGAAATAACACCGCTTATAATTATGTCGGAATTACAGGACTTTGACTATAACAGTGCAACGGCAATAGCACTTGTGATGCTTGCATTCTCATTTGCAATATTGTTCATTGTAAATCTTATTCAGGCGAGAAACACAAAAATATTAAAAGGAGGAAGATAGTATGCAGAAAAATGAAGGCAGTAAGGTTGTTAAATGGATATTGATTGCCGTCAGCGTATTATTCGCATTTGTATTCTTAATTCTTCCGCTTTATACGGTTATATCTGTTGCACTTCGTAACGGTGTAGGAAAATATTTTCAGTACATAACCGATAAAGATACGATAAGCGCGGTAAAGCTTACCGCAAAAGCAACTTTGTCGGCACTTGTTGTAAACACATTCTTCGGACTGTTCGCGGCATGGTTCTTGACAATGTTCCGGTTTAAAGGCAAAAAGGTTTTGACAACTCTTATTGATATTCCGGTAACGGTTTCACCTGTTATAGCAGGTTTGATATTCATATTGGTATTCGGCAGACAAAGCGTGCTTTATCCTTATTTACAGCAAGCCGGTATAAAAGTAGTGTTTGCCGTACCGGGAATTATATTGGCAACGATATTTGTAACGTTTCCGTTTATATCAAGAGAAATTATACCGATACTTGAGGAACAGGGCACAGAGGAAGAAGCGGCGGCACTTATGGGTGCAAGCGGATTTACGATTTTCAGAAAAGTAACATTCCCTCATATAAAATGGGCATTGCTTTACGGAGTGGTACTCTGTACGGCAAGAGCGATGGGTGAATTCGGTGCGGTATCAGTCCTTTCGGGACATTTGAGAGGTAAAACGAATACGCTTCCGTTGCAGGTTGAAATACTTTTCGGCGATAATAAATATGTACCGGCATTTGCGGTAGCGTCAATACTTGTGATTTTGGCAGTGATTATTTTGATAATCAGAAGTATTGTTGAATACAAAGGAAAGAAGGCGGAATAGAGTGTACGTTGAATTAAAAAATATAAACAAAAACTTCGGCGATTATAAAGCGTCGGACAATGTCAACTTCGGCGTTGAAAAGGGTAAACTTATCGGTCTTTTAGGTCCGAGCGGCAGCGGTAAGACAACTATTCTGCGAATGATTGCGGGTCTTGAAACTCCAGACAGCGGCGATATTATAATCGACGGTGTGAGAGTAAACGACCTTGCGGCAAGCAAGAGAGGGATTGGCTTTGTATTTCAGAATTATGCATTGTTTCGATATATGACGGTGTATGATAATATCGCATTCGGTCTTAGAGTTCAGAAAGCCGATAAAAAGAAGATAGACGAGAGAGTAAGAGAACTTATTAAACTTATAGGTCTTGAGGGGTTGGAAAAACGTTATCCGAGTCAGCTTTCGGGCGGTCAAAGACAGAGAGTTGCATTCGCAAGAGCGCTTGCACCTAATCCACAGCTTTTACTTCTTGACGAACCGTTTGCGGCGATTGACGCAAAGGTAAGAAAAGAGCTTAGAAGCTGGCTTAGAGAAATGATTGAAAAGCTTGGAGTTACAAGTATATTCGTAACCCACGACCAAGATGAGGCAATCGAAGTTGCAGACGAAATTATAATAACAAATAAGGGTAGAATTGAACAGACGGGAACACCTATTGAAATTTATCACAATCCGAAAACAGCATTTACAGCATCGTTTTTCGGAGAAACAACATTCGTTGATGATTATTTAAAGTTTCATAATTTTGAGCATATTGAAAATGTCGAAAAAGCAATCGTAAGACCTGAATTTGTTAAAGTGACAAAGAAAAACGAAGTACAGAAATACAAAAGCTCCGCATCTCACGGAGTTACGAAAAATGTATTGTTCAGAGGCGACAGTATAGAAGTAGTCGTAGACGTGGACGGTACGGAACTTAAAGCCAGACGCGGTCTTGACGAACAGGCGATTGAAGTCGGTGAAGAAGTTGACGTATTCTTGTACAGAATATTTGTTACGGTAGGCGATAAGGCATACTTGCTTGACAATAAATCAATTTCGGAGGATTCATTGGTAATCTGATAAAAGAGGTGTTTATATGACAAATATATTGAAAACCGAAAGATTAAAAACAGATATTTTAATTATAGGCGGCGGTACTGCCGGTTGCTATGCGGCGGTTACTATCGCAGAACATTCCGACGCTAAGGTGCTTATATGTGAAAAGGCACATATAAAGAGAAGCGGTTGTCTTGCCGCCGGCGTCAATGCACTTAACGCATACATAACAGAGGGACGTGTTCCGCAGGATTACGTTGATTATGCAAAAAAGGACGCGGACGGAATTGTAAGAGAAGATTTACTTCTTACAATGTCCGAAAAGCTGAATGAAGTCGTAGACAGACTTGAAAAGCTCGGACTTGTTATTTTGAAGGACGAAAACGGAAAGTATGTGACAAGAGGTAACAGAAACCTTAAAATCAACGGTGAAAATATAAAGCCTATTTTGGCAGAGGCGGCATTGCAAAAAGAAAATGTATCGGTGCTTAATCGTGTAAATATTATTGATTATGCGGTTGAGGGTAACAGGATAAAGGGTGCATACGGTATAGGTATTGAAAACGATACGTTTTACATAATCGAAGCGAAAGCGGTTATAATCGCAACAGGCGGTGCGGCCGGTCTTTACAAGCCGAATAATCCCGGATTTTCACGTCATAAAATGTGGTATCCGCCGTTTAATACGGGTGCAGGATATGCAATGGGTATAAAAGCCGGTGCGGAAATGACGACATTTGAAATGCGATTTATAGCACTTCGCTGTAAAGACACAATCGCCCCTACAGGTACTTTGGCACAAGGTGCGGGTGCAAAGCAAATAAATTCGCTCGGAGAGGTTTACGAAACAAAATACGGTCTTACAACCTCTGAGAGAGTGTACGGAACAGTGAATGAAAATATTGAGGGCAGAGGTCCTTGCTATCTTCGTACAGAGGGTATATCCCAAGAGGCAAGCGAGGATTTGAAAAAGGCTTATCTGAATATGGCACCGTCACAGACTCTTAAATGGATTGAAAGCGGTAAAAATCCGTCAGAGCAAAATGTTGAGATAGAGGGTACAGAGCCTTATATCGTAGGCGGTCACACCGCAAGCGGTTATTGGGTGGATACAAAGAGAAGGACTACCGTAAAAGGATTGTATGCCGCAGGTGACGTTGCAGGCGGTTGTCCGCAGAAATACGTTACAGGTGCTTTGGCAGAGGGTGAAATCGCGGCACTTACCGCAATTTCTGAACTTGGCGAAATAAGTGCGATTGACGAAAGTGACATTGAACGTCACCTATCGGAAGTTACAGATTTCCTTTACGGAAACATTGACGGAACATTCACGACAGAACAGCTTGAAGAGGCAATGCAGACCGTTATGGATTCGTATGCAGGCGGTATCAAGACAAATTATCGCTTTAATGAAAAACAGCTTGACATAGCCGATACGAAAATTCGTCAAATCTATCAGCTTTCAGAAAAACTTCACGCAGAAGATTTTCAGGAGCTTATGTATATATACGAACTTCGTGAAAGACTTGTCGTTGCAAGGAGTGTTATAGCACACCTTAAAGCGAGAAAGGAAACACGCTGGCACAGTTTTGCGGAAAATCTTGATTATCCGAATAAGGATAACGAAAACTTTAACAAATACGTCAATTCACGTCTTAAAGACGGTGAAATAGAAATTATACTTCGTGACCTTGTGGAAGGGGGCAGAACATATGAGCATAATGATTGATAAAAGCAAATGTATAGGTTGCGGTAAATGCTGTATGGTATGTCCGGGAAGTCTTATAAAAAAGGACGGAGATAATAAAGCATTTATAAAGTACCCGAAAGATTGCTGGGGCTGTACTTCATGTATCAAGGAATGTCCTATGCACGCAATATCGTTTTATCTCGGTGCGGATATAGGCGGTATGGGAAGTAAGGTACATACAGAGGAAAACGGCGATATTTTGAAATGGGTAATTGAAAAATATGACGGCACGGTTTCCGAAATAGACATAGACAGAAAAGAATCAAATAAGTATTAAGGGACACTAAAAGGAGGGACACTAAATGAGTGAATTATCACATCTTGATGAGCTTGAAGCAGAAGCAATATATATTATAAGAGAGGTAGCGGCAGAGTGTGAAAAGCCTGTAATGCTATACTCAATCGGTAAGGACAGTTCAGTAATGCTGCACCTTGCAATGAAGGCGTTTTATCCTGAGAAACCGCCGTTCCCGTTTATGCACATAGACACAACTTGGAAGTTTAAGGATATGATTAAATTCCGTGACGATACTGCAAAGAAACTCGGTATTGAAATGATTGTGTATTCAAATGAGGAAGGTATAAAGCAAGGTATCAATCCGTTTGACCACGGTGCTGCTTATACTGATATAATGAAAACACAGGCATTAAAGCAGGCGCTTACAAAGTACGGCTTTACAGCGGCATTCGGCGGCGGCAGACGTGATGAAGAAAAATCACGTGCAAAGGAAAGAATTTTCTCATTCAGAAATGATGCACAGGCTTGGGACCCTAAAAACCAACGTCCTGAAATGTGGAAACTTTACAACACTAAGATTAACAAGGGCGAAAGTATGAGAGTATTCCCAATTTCAAACTGGACAGAAAAAGATATTTGGCAGTATATCAAGCGTGAAAAGATTGATATTGTACCGCTTTACTTCGCGGCAAAAAGACCTGTTGTTGAACGTGACGGTAATCTTATAATGGTTGATGACGACAGATTACCTCTAAAAGAGGGAGAAGTGCCTGAATACAAATCGGTAAGATTCAGAACACTTGGCTGTTATCCGCTTACAGGCGGTATAGAATCGACTGCTGATACGCTTGACGAAATTATTGAAGAAACACTAAGTGCGGTATCTTCCGAAAGAACTTCAAGAGTTATAGACAATGAGGCGGCAGGAAGCATGGAACGCAGAAAAAGGGAGGGTTATTTCTAATATGAACGGATTACTTAATTTTATAACTTGCGGAAGCGTTGACGACGGTAAGTCAACACTTATAGGACATATCCTTTACGACTCAAAACTTCTTTATGCCGATCAGGAGAAAGCGTTGGAGCTTGACAGTAAGGTCGGCAGCAGAGGCGGAGCGATTGACTACTCACTTTTACTTGACGGACTTATGGCTGAAAGAGAACAAGGTATAACGATTGACGTTGCATACCGCTATTTCACAACCGATAACAGAAGTTTTATCGTTGCCGATACACCCGGACACGAAGAATATACAAGAAACATGGCAGTAGGTGCGTCATTTGCGGACTTGGCTGTAATTCTTATCGACGCGTCACAAGGCGTGCTTGTTCAAACAAGACGTCATGCGAGAATTTGTAAGCTTATGGGTATACGTTACTTTGTGTTTGCCGTAAATAAGATGGACCTTGTAAAGTATGATAAAAATGCTTATGATAAAATCGTAGGACAGATTGAAGAATTGAAAAACGAATTGTCACTTGAAAACGTTAAGATAATTCCGTTGTCTGCAACAGAGGGTGACAACGTAACGGTTAAATCGGAAAACATCACTTGGTATGACGGCGAACCGCTTTTGGAATATCTTGAAAATGTAGATATAAGCGAAGAAAATGCGGAACAGGGATTTTATCTCCCTGTACAGAGAGTCTGCCGACCGAACCACACATTCAGAGGTTTTCAAGGTCAGATTGAATCGGGCAGCATAAATGTCGGTGACGAGATTACAACATTGCCGAGCAATGAAAGTGCTCATGTAAAAGAAATTTATGTAGGTGACAAGAAGTCAGAAACTGCATTTAAAGGTCAGCCTGTCACAATTACTCTTGACAAAGAAGTTGACGTTTCAAGAGGGTGTGTGCTTGTAAAGGGTACAAACCTTGCACCTTATAAGCGTCTTACAGCGTCACTTTTGTGGATGGACGATGAGCCTTTGACAGTCGGAAAAGACTATCTTGTAAAGATTGGTACAAAGACAATCGCCGGTATAGTCGCAGGTATTGATTATGCGATTGACGTTAATACAGGTGAGCATATCAATGCGGAAACAATAGGCAAAAACGGTATTGCGGTATGCGAAATCTTGCTTACGGAGGCTGTTGTTGCAGACTTGTTTGACGAACACAGAACACTCGGTGAATTAATTCTTATCGACCGTGTGACAAATATGACTTCGGCTTGCGGTGTTGTTGACGAACTTAAAGAAAAGGGCGGTTCTTTCTCGGATAGAGCATCGTTTAAGTTTGAAAACCTTGAGGCAAGAGGCGATATTTTTGAAGAATTCTATTACGATCCACAGAGCTTGTCAGTACTTAAATATCAACCTGTTGACAAGACTTATACTGTCGGTGACGAAATTCCGACAGAGGGTGAAAGCTATAAATATCCGGACAGCTTTGATATAATTGTACTTCGTGACGGCGTTACGGTTAAAATCAGAAATAAGAAGATAGGCGATATTATCGAAACAAAGAATTATGAATATGACGGTTATCCTGTCATTAACGGACGCGGTTTTGAAATTAAGGCTGATTCAAGAGAAAAAGTTGTGAACTTCCTTAGGGAATATGCAACAAGAGATGATGAAAACAAATTCTTTGAAAAATGGTTAAACTTCAATACATACAGAAAAGTTACCGTAAAATAAAACCATAACGGTTTTGGATATAATCAGAAAAGGCTGTCGGCGAAATGCCGACAGCCTTTTGTATTACATAATTTTAGCGGAAACAAGTTCTTTTTCATTATCCGCAACAAATTTTGAAAAAACGTAAAGCATTGCAAGAAGTGCTTTATCGTCGATTTCATCACATGAAATTTTGTGATTTGTAATCAAACCTTTGAGTTTGTTATTTATCAGAATATCGAATTTATTGAATTTACTTCGTCTTATACAAAGTTCACCGAAAAAGCTTTCAGCCTCAATATAAAATTCAATCGGGGGTGTTACGAAAATATCGTAAAGTTTCTTTAAAGCAGAGCCGTTTGTTTCGGTGTCGTTCCATTTGTAGTCTGCCCATGCGTAAAATTCGTTTTGTGTTTCGTGTTCGGTAAAGATGTATTTAATGCGTTTGTCGAGCGGTTTAGGGTCGATTTTTACGGAATAAACAATTTCACCGCTGCTGTTACAGACAGAATATTCACCGTATGTTTTCAGGTTTTTCTTTATTATAAAGTCTGTTTGATTTTCGGTATTTAATATATATGATTTAAAAAATATTTTCTTTATCTTCAATTCCATAAAACAACAACTCCGTTCGTAAAAATTGTTTTTATAAAAATTATATAATATATACGGTTAAATGACAATACAAAAAAATTAAAAAAATTTCCTATATCAAATTGACAATAAAAAAAATATGTGTTATGATTAAACCTATCGGATAAGTATGATATAAAAATACGGTGTGAGAAGGGGATTATATGTACAAGGTATTGCTTGTTTTTAAAGATGAAAATATTTCTGAAAAGATAAAAAGAATGAATATTTGGGGCGAAAATTCGGAATTTGAAATATCGGCGGTCGCAAAAGACGGTGCGGCGGCTTATGATGAGGTAAAAAAACAGCACTATGATTTGGCAGTCATGCAAACGGATATTGACGGAATGGACGGACTTCAGCTTTTAAGGCACATCAGAGGTGAAAGGCTTTGTTCGTGCGTGGTGCTATTCAGCAGTGAGCCGAATTTTGAAAACGCAAGGCAGGGTATAATTTACGGTGCGTTTGATTATCTTACCGAGCCTTTGACTGAAAAGTCGTTCTGTTCGATTTTCAACCGTATAGAGAACAGAACTGACAAGGAGGAAGAAGTTTATCATTCCGAAGAAATACTCAGTTGTATAGAACAGCACGGCGGCAATCTTGAAAAACAGCTTGCAGATACACGCACTGATATATACAATATGGCTACGGATAACGTGCTTGCGGAAAATGCGGTTATCAGCACATACGACAATGTTGTAAACGAACTTTTCAAGCAAAACGAATGGCTTGATTTGTATATTCCGCATATTGATGTCAAGGAGTATGTGGGGATAGAGAGAACCGAGGACGCCGAAAGGGCGGTTATCGAAACTGCAAACGAAGTGTGGGAATTATATCCCAAAGTTCAAAATCCGCAAATGCAGGATGTTATATTATACATATTGAACAATCCGGAAAGTGACCTGAAACAAAAGACTATTGCGTCTAAGCTGTATATGAACAGTTCGTATTTAAGTACGGTGTTCGCAACACAGACAGGTATGCGCTTTGTGGATTATATCACAACTGTACGCTTAAAACGTGCAGGGTGGTTACTGAAAAATACGGAAATGAAAATCACCGAAATCGCATTAAGACTTGATTATAAGGATGTCGGATATTTTTCGCAACTTTTCAAAAAGCAATACGGCATTGTTCCGTCACAGTACAGGTTGCCGGATAATTATAATTATCAGATTTAAACTTGTATAAAGACGGATTTAATAGTATAATGTCACTAAAAAGAAAAAAGGAGCGAATTAATGAAACTGAAAAATATATTGATTTTAATACTTTGTATAGTGCTTTGTCCGCCGATAGTAATGGCGGTAAGTGACAATACGGTGTACACCGAATTTACCGGCGGAAACAGTTCGAGCACGGGAAACGGAACAGAACAATCACCGTATAATCTGTTTGAGGACGCATTAAATGCCGTTGAGGACGGCGGTACAATATGTGTCGGCGAAAAAGGCGCATTTGTAAACAGCAGTGACGATAAACCGCTTGTAATAAACAAAAACGTTACAATCACTTCAAAAAGCGATACCGCACCTGAGATTTCAATACGCAAAGCGGGTGTGGTTTTGGGCGGAAACGTGAGTTTTAAAAATGTGGTTTTGTCGCTTGTAAACGGCAATCACGCACTGATTGCGGCAAACGGATATACACTTACGCTTGACAATGTTACATATTTTCAAAATACAAGGGAAGTACATATTGTAGGCGGTACGTTGTACGACAAAAACGGTGTGAGCCTAAGTCCGACTGCCGGAGAAAAAAGCAAGATAGTTTTAAACGGTAATAAAACGCATTTCGGAAATATCTATGCCGGAAGTATCAACGGCAGTTTTGATAAAGATGTTGAAATTGATATAAACGGTGTGACTGGTAAAAATATCGGCAAGGTGTATTCTTGCGGAGCGAAAGAAGGTTATTATAATTCCGATAATTTTCTTGATCCGAATAATGAGCCGACCGCACCGACTGCCGATTCGGCAGTGTACGGAGTGACGGGCAATGTGAATATTAATTTAAACAACAGCCCTATTTGCGAGATTGACGGCGACTGCGGGAGTGGCAGAGCAAATGTCAGTGTGGTAACGGAGTATCAGTACAGCAGTGCATTGAAAAATATAGGTTTGCTTACGATTGACAGCGGAATGCTTGAGCTTATCGAGATTAATGACGATGTCAACGTAAAGATTAATTCAAACGGAATTTTGAACATGTCAAACTTGGGTGAATGCAGTGTAAATGATTTTTACGGCGGAGGTACACTTGTTTTGGCAAAGGGCGGATTGCTTACGGTAAACGGTACACTAAGCGGTGTGACAGAATTTCAAACTTCGGGCGGAGTAAATTCTTCGGGTATTGCCGAGTATGACAGGTTATATATTAAGACATCAAAGGGTGACGGAAGTTTTACTTTCAATCCGTATGCCACTCAATCTGATATGACGCTTGACAAGACGGTGGGCGGCTTTAAGACGAGCACTAAAACGAAAGAAGCTGTTGTTTTGAAAAGTTTTGGGATAACAGGGAGTGAATTTAATGACACTTCGCTTGAAGTTAATCAAGGTTATTTTGATATTCCGATTGAAACTGAATTTGAGAGCAGTGGATTTTGTGATATAAGTATGGTGCCGCTTGTTTATACCGTTTCGTATAACGGTGAAACATACGGTCCGAGAAATTCGACAGTGACAGAGGACGGAAATTATGAGGGTGATTTTGCGGAGCTTAATATGTGCTTTGCACCTATAACGGACAATATAAGCGTGTCGAAACATTCGTCAACGATTGGATACATGGATGACATTGCAGAGGGCGTGTATGATGTGACGGTTACTGCACCGACTGCAAGCGGAAATGTTGAATGTAGCTTTAAACTGATTGTCGGAGATGTGACACCGACAGCAACACCAACAGTTGAACCAACGGCAACATCAACCGCCGAACCAACGGCAACACCGACAGTTAAGCCAACAGTCGAACCAACGGCAACACCGACAATAAAGCCAACAGTCGAACCAACGGCGACACCGACAGTTAAGCCAACCGCCGAACCGACGGCGGCACCGACTGTAAGCAACAAAGTTGAGTTTACAAAAGACGGTGACAGGGTTAATGCGAAAATTATATTAGACAAGCCAGTGTCGGCGGAAAATATAAAAATGTATGTTGTATACAAAGAAAATGATGCTTTGAAACGAGTTGAAACGGTAAACGTAAATGATGATTTAACGGCAGAATTTACAATACCGAATGAACTGAAAAATGCAGAAATATCGGTTTATGTATGGAATAACACAATGAAACCGTATATGCCAATTCAAAAAGTGACGACCGAGCAGTCGTCACTTTTTTAATTTGATGAATATTTGTTTATTTAGTGCGAAAATTCCGCATTTATATTTGAATTTCATACTTGTATTTTTAAAAACAAGTTTTCGGTACATCAAACGAAATTGTTTATAAAGCTCTTTGAGTTTATCGTTTTCGCCTAAAATGCCGTAACCTTTAACGATACTGTACATTGCCATGGAAAGAGCCTTTTCGGCGAGGGTGTATTCTTTTTTATCAAAGAAAAATTGACAACGGTCAAGCATACCTTCGGCGGCGTTTAGGTTTTCGGTTTTAAACTGCGTGTGCATAATACTGCCCTCACGCTGAATATAAAAATAAAGCGGTTTTTTTGAAACTGCGATTTTACTGCATTGACTTATGATTTGATGTACGGCAAATTCGTCCTCATGCAACGTATTAAGCGGAAAACGAACATTATTCCAAAGATGACTTTTATATAACTTTGCCCACAAGGTGACGTAATAAATTCTTGTGTCGGTGTAAAAATAATTCCAAAATGTATCGGTTGATATAACTCCGTCAGTTACTGTTACGTTTTCCTGCGGAGAGAGATTGCCGTTTTCTTCTACACTGGTGTAACCGCACATTGCTATATCGGTATCACCGATATTTTCTGAAAGAAACTCAATCATATTCGGTGCGATGTAATCATCGGAATCGACAAACATTATATAATCGCCGTGTGTATTGTCAAGACCGGTGTTTCGTGCGGAAGACACACCTCCGTTAGGCTGGTGGATTACCGTAATTCTGTTGTCTTTTTCGGCAAGGCTGTCGCATATTTGCAGTGAATTATCCGTTGAGCCGTCATCAATAAGTATTATTTCGAGATTTTTATATGTTTGGTTAAGTATGCTCATAACGCATTTTTCGATATATTTTTCTGTGTTGTATACAGGCACTATAACGCTTATCAATTTCATATTTTCCACCTACCTTTTATAATTAAGATTATAACCGATTATAATAATTAAGTCAACAAAATCATAAATATAACACACACAATGAAATATAGAAAGGATATGAATATATTATGTTTCGAGGGTATAATTTAAAACAAAAAGAAGTTGTGAATATAAAGACGGCAGAGCGGCTTGGACGCATCAGTGACGTGGAGATAAGCGAGAGTACGGGGAACATCGAAGCTATAATAGTTCCGCGAAAAGGGTGCTGTTTGGCAAGGCTTTTCGGAGGGGGTGAACTTGTCATTCCGTGGAGCGCTATTGAGGTGGTCGGGGCAGATTTGGTTCTTGTGCGATTTTTTGATATTGATAATGAAAAATTATCTTGAAAAAAATTATCGAATAGTATATAATAATACCATAAATACTATACATAAAGGAGAAACACAAATGAGATGTCCATATTGCGGATTTGCCGAAAGTAAGGTCATTGATTCAAGACCTACCGAAGAAAGCAATTCCATCAGAAGAAGACGTGAGTGCTTAAAATGTCAAAAGCGTTTCACTACATACGAAAAGCTTGAGGCGATTTCGCTTGCGGTTATAAAGAAAGATCAGTCACGTCAGCAGTATGACAGAGGAAAAGTGTTAAAAGGAATAATTACGGCTTGCGAAAAACGTCCTATATCTCTATCGCAAATGGAACAGATTGCGGACGATATTGAAAGCGAATTGTATCAGTCAATGACGCGTGAAATCGAAAGCACCGCTATCGGTGAAAAGGTTATGGAAAAGCTTAAAAAACTTGATGAAGTTGCTTATGTACGTTTTGCGTCTGTATACAAAAGTTTTGATGACATAGATACGTTTATGGCAGAATTGCAGGGACTTATCGATGATAAAAAAGATTGATTTGCATACGCATTCAACTGCGTCCGACGGTACGTTTACTCCGTCGGAGGTTGCGCATAAAGCACATAAAACAGGACTCAGTGCCATCGCACTTACAGACCACGATACGATAAACGGACTTGCCGAGTTCAAACGTGCTTGCGGTGAATACGGAATTGAGGGTATATCCGGCGTTGAAATAAGTGCAAGGTACGAAAAAGAAATGCACATAGTCGGCTTGTTTATTGATGAAAACGATACGGAACTTGCCGAAAAACTTGACGAACTAAAAAATGCAAGAGAAGTGCGTAACAAAAAAGTACTTGAACTTGTGAACGGGCAAGGTATGGAAATATCGGTTGACGATATACTGTCGCAAAAAGACGGTGCAACGCTTTTGAATACAGGCAGAGCACATATTGCCCATGCTATGGTGAAGAAGGGATATGTTGCGTCAGTAGACGAGGCATTCAAAAAGTATCTCGGCAAGGGTATGAGCTGTTATGTTCCGCGAAAAACGTATTCGCCTAAAGAAAGTATTGAAATGATTAAAAATGCAGGCGGTTTGGCGATTTTGGCACACCCTGTTTATATTACGGAAGATTACGACAAATTGTATTCGCTTTTGAAACAATTAAAGGAATACGGACTTGACGGTACGGAATGTCTATATAACTGCTATTCCGAAGAATTTTCAAAAATGTGTTTTGATATATGCGATAAATTAGGACTTGTAAAGTCCGGCGGAAGTGATTTTCACGGCGGTAATAAGCCTGATGTGGAGCTTGGAAAAGTTTCGGGCGGTTATGTGCCTTATGAATTTTTGCTGAATATGAAAGAACAAAGGGGTCTAATGTAATAGACCTCTTTATTTGTAAGAAAGGACTTGATAAAATGGAACGAACTATTGCGGCAATTTCCACTCCGCAGGGTAACGGCGGTATAGCCGTTATAAGAATAAGCGGTAATGACGCTGTTAAAGTTGCGGACAAAGTTTTCTTCGGAAGTAAAAGACTTGCCGATTGCGATACACATACCGTTCATTACGGTTTTATAAAAAACGAAAAGGGCGAAAAGGTTGACGAAGTGCTTGCAACGGTTATGCTTGCACCGAAAACTTTTACGCGTGAAGATGTTGTGGAAATCAGCACTCACGGAGGAAGTACAGCGTCAAGAGCGGTGCTTGATACGATTATAAGAGCCGGAGCGTATATGGCAGAACCCGGGGAGTTTACGAAACGTGCATTTTTGAACGGACGTATAGATTTGTCACAGGCAGAGGCGGTAATTGATATTATAAATTCAACAAACGAACTTGCACAGCGAAACGCACTTTCACAGCTTGAGGGTTCACTTTCAAAAGAAATCGAAAACGTAAGAAATGAGCTTGTTCACCTTGCCGCACAAATGCAAGTCACGATAGATTATCCGGATGAAGATTTGGAGGATATTACGACTGACGATATAAGAAATGTTGCGCATGACTGCAAAAACAGAGTGAATAAACTTTTATCAACCGCCGACAGCGGTAAAATATTGCGTGACGGTATAAAGACGGTTATAGTAGGAAAACCGAACGTTGGTAAATCGTCACTTTTAAATTCGCTTGCAAGAGAGGAAAGAGCGATTGTTACCGACATTGCGGGAACAACACGTGATGTTATAGAGGAATATATCAACCTTGACGGAATACCTCTTATGCTTATCGATACAGCAGGTATAAGAAATACCGATGATACGGTTGAAAAAATCGGCGTTGAAAAGTCGATTAAATCTATTGAAAAGGCTGACCTTGTTGTCGTTATGATAGACGGCAGCGGATTTTTCGGTGATGAGGACGTGGAAGTTCTGCACGCGACCAAAAACAAAAAAAGAATTGTTCTTATCAACAAAACCGACCTGGGTCAAAGCAAATATGTTGAGGCGGTTAAGGCAAAGGCAAACGGCAGTGTTGTTATGGAAGTGAGTGCGAAAACGGGTATGGGACTTGATATTCTTGCCGATGAAATCCGCAAGGTTTATAATTTCGGCGAGCTTGCAAGAGAGGACAGTGCCGTTATAACAAATATGCGTCACAAGACGGCACTTATAAAAGCAGGCGAAGCACTCGGACGGGTTGTTGAGGCTATTGATATGAATATGCCGTCCGATATTGCATCGATTGATATTAATATTGCCATTGACGCACTTGGCGAAATTACGGGCGAAACTGTGTCGGACGATATTGTTACGGCGATATTTCACAGTTTTTGTGTGGGTAAATAGCCGAGTGAAATTGTTAGAAAATTCACAAGCCAAAATAAAGCAATTTTTTAAGATATTTACTTGAAAAAGACGAAAAAAAGGTATATAATAAAAAGAGGTAAAAAATTATAAAGAGAAAAAGGAGTTTTGTGTAATGAGTACATTCATAGAACAATTAAAGGAAAGAGCCAAAAAGGACATCAAAACTATCGTTCTTGCAGAGGGCGAAGAAATCAGAACTTTGAAGGCTGCTGAAATGGTAAAAAAAGAGGGCTATGCAAAGATTATTCTTGTAGGTAACCCTGACAAAATAAAGGCAATGGCTGCCGCTGAAAACCTTGATATTGACGGTATCAAAATTGTTGACAGCGAAAACAGTGAAAAGAACGAAGAATACGCAAACGTATTCTATGAATTGAGAAAGAAAAAGGGCATTACACCTGAACAGGCTGCCGAAACAATCAAAGATCCGTCATATTATGCGGTAATGATGGTTAAACAAGGCGATGCTGACGGTATGGTATCGGGTGCTATTCACTCATCAGCCGACACAATTCGTCCGTCACTTCAAATTCTAAAGACTGCACCGGGTACAAAGCTTGTATCTGCATTCTTTATTATGAATGTTCCTAACTGCGAATACGGTCACAACGGTACATTTATTTTCGGTGACTGTGGTCTTAACCAAGATCCGACTGCTGACGAAGTAAGTGAAATCGCTATTTCATCAGCTGCATCATACAAACAGCTTATCCAAGACGAACCGAGAGTTGCAATGCTTTCATATTCTACATACGGCAGTGCAAAGAGTGCCCTTGTTGACAAAATGCAAGAGGCTACAAAGCTTGCAAAGGAAAAGGCTCCTGAATTAAAGCTTGACGGTGAACTTCAGCTTGACGCCGCTATCGTTGACAGCGTTGCTAAGTCGAAAGCTCCTTCATCAGACGTTGCAGGCAGTGCGAATGTGCTTATTTTCCCTAACCTTGACGCAGGTAACATCGGTTACAAACTTACTCAAAGACTTGCTAAGGCCGAAGCTTACGGACCTATTCTTCAAGGTATCGCAAAGCCTGTAAACGACCTTTCAAGAGGCTGCAGTGCAGAGGATATTGCAGGAGTAGTCGCTATAACCGCAATCCAAGCACAGTCTTAAGCGGTATATCACGCACCTCTCGCATTTTTTGTTCGCCTTGCGTACCGGCGTACGCGACGGCAACCAAGAAAAAGCGATATGCACGCAATCTACCGCTTAATACCAAGCGGTTACATTAAGTGGTTTGTGTTATAAATTAATAAAAAATGAAAGGAATTTTAATATGAAAATATTAGTTATAAATGCGGGTAGTTCATCATTGAAGTACCAGCTTATAGATATGGACAACGAACAAGTTATGGCAAAGGGTCTTTGCGAAAGAATCGGTATTGAAGGTTCAAATCTTCAACACACAAATGTTGCAAAGAACGAAAAGACTAAGATTGAAAAGCCGATGAAGGATCACGGTGACGCAATTCAGATGGTTATTGACGCACTTGTTGATGAAAAAATCGGTGTTATCAAGTCAATGGACGAAATCGGTGCAGTCGGTCACAGAGTTGTACACGGCGGTGAAGAATTTGCAGGTTCATGCGTAATTACAGAAGCAGTTATGAAAGCACTTGAAAAGTGTACACCGCTTGCTCCTCTACATAACCCACCGAACATTATCGGTATCAAGGCTTGCCAAAAGATTATGCCTAACACTCCTATGGTTGGCGTATTCGATACAGCATTCCACCAGACAATGCCTCCAAAGGCATATATGTATGCTTTGCCATATGAATACTACAAAAACTACGGTATCAGAAAGTATGGTTTCCATGGTACAAGCCACAAGTATGTTTCACAAAAGGCTGCTGAATTTTTAGGCAAGCCGGCAGAAGACCTTAAGATTGTTACTTGCCACCTTGGCAACGGCTCATCAATTACAGCTGTTGACGGCGGTAAGTGTGTAGATACATCAATGGGATTCACTCCTCTTGACGGTGTGCCAATGGGTACAAGAACAGGTTCAATGGACCCTGCCGTTGTTACATATCTTATCAACCAAAAAGGTATGTCAGCTAAAGACGTTGACGCTCTTATGAACAAGGAAAGCGGAGTTTCGGGTGTTTCGGGCGTATCATCTGACTTCAGAGATTTGTCTGCTGCCGCTAAAGAAGGAAACGACAGAGCACAGCTTGCTCTTGATATGTTCTCATACCAAGTTAAGAAAGACATCGGTGCTTATGCTGCCGCTATGGGCGGTGTTGACGCAGTTGTATTCACTGCCGGCGTAGGTGAAAATGACGCGGCTACAAGATCGGCAGTTGTTGAGGGTCTTGACTTTATGGGTATCAAGATTAACGAGGACAAGAACGCTGTAAGAGGTACAGTTGATATTTCAGCTGACGATGCAACAGTTAAGACTCTTGTTATCCCTACAAACGAAGAACTTATGATTGCTATTGACACTAAGAGATTGGTTGAAGGCAAGTAACTGAGAGACTGGCGACAAAATGTCGCCAGCTCCAAAAATCACATCTTGCGATGTGATTTTTGAGTATTTTCAGAGAAAAATCTAAAGTTTCTCCAAAGTCGAAACTTTAGATTTTAAGTCCTTTCTGCCGCACATGTCGTCAGAAAGGATTTTTAATGAGGGAGTATCGGAAAGATGTCCGACGCTCGTAGAGCGGTTTTGCCAAAGGCAAAACTACTGAAAAGGCACCTCAAACTCCCAAGAATAAAGTATACAAAACCACATGGTTTTGTATACAATTTGAATTAATATTGTTTTTTACGGAACATACTGTTTTAGTATGTTCCGTTTTTTGTGTAAATAATTTGTCGAAATTTGTAGACAAATTATAGTAAAATAGTGTATAATAAGCCGTAGAATGAAGTAATGGCGGTGAAATAATGGACACAAACAATCACAAAGGTCACAGAAAAAGAATGCGTGAGGATTTTGAAAAAGGCGGTTTCAAAACGTGGCAGAAACATAAGGTTTTGGAGTATCTTCTCTACAACGTAATTCCGGTGGCGGATACGAATGATATAGCACATAATTTGATTAAAGAGTGCGGTGGATTTGTGAATGTGTTCCACACTTCTAAAAAACGTCTTATGAGCATAGACGGTGTAGGTGAAAAAACCGCCGATTACATATGTTCTCTCGGTGAATTTATACAGTATTACAATACTGAAAAATATAATACGGACGTGTTTGTTTTAAACAGTGAAACGAGTGAAAATTATTTGTGCAACCTGTTTGACGGCAAAAGCCGCGAATGTTGCTATATGATTTGCCTTGATCCGAAAAACAGAATTATTAATCAGGAAATGCTTTTCGAGGGCAGTTTTGAAAGCGTTGAACTTGACGTTGCAAAGGTGCT
>JABLTR010092197.1_pt1 | contig 18505 bp, 16 predicted proteins | sample 7160071 | NCBI WGS metagenome assembly JABLTR01 (sample SAMN14651230, study PRJNA627086) | human gut metagenome | isolation source: feces | host: Homo sapiens
AGGAGGAGGGAGCACGAGATTCCGAGAGAAACAAGGGCTGCGAGCGGAAGCGAAACAGCGCGCCGATTTCGAACGGAGTCTAAAATATTACCTCACCGAAATAGACGCTCTTGGTTCACAAGTGAAATAATAAAGTCCATCATCTGTTGGACCAATAACCGCATAATCAAATAAATACTAGAAATTTTAAAGGCGGATGCCGAAAACACTTTATTATTAAGTGCAGCGGCAGCCGCCTTTTTGTTTACTGTTTTTTAAACTGTGAGAAATTAATAAGATTTTTTATTGGCCTGTGTTCTTTGTAGTTTATAAGATTTTGAACACATATATGATATATGGAATCAGTTATCTCCTTTGCATGGCCGAAGCTTTTTCCTGATATATGTGGAGTTATTATTATGTTTTCGATTTTCCACAGAGGGTCATCCTCTGGAAGCGGCTCAGGATCAGTAACATCAAGGGCTGCCCCCTTTAAGTGGCCGCTTTTAAGAACTTTAGCAAGGTCTTCCTGGACCACAAGGGCTCCGCGTCCAACATTCACGAATATGGCATCACTTTTCATCAGTCTGAATTTTTTCTCATCGAAAAGATGATATGTGTAGTCTGAGTTCGGTATGCAGGCAACAACTATATCAGCCAATGGAAGCTGTTCGTCAAGTTCATCAAGGGTGTGCATTTGGCTGAAGCAGGGAGGGATATCCTTTATATTTCTCCTTATTCCGATGTTTATGGTGCCAAATACGGAAAGTTTGGCAGCGACGGAACTGCCGATGTTTCCAGCTCCTATTATGAGTACACGTTTTCCTGAAAGGGATGTTTCAACACCCATATCCTTCCATAAAGACTGTTTCTGGTTGTCCCTGTAGGCATAAAACTTGTGGCATATATTAAGTATCGCTCCAACAGTGTACTGGGATATGACTCCGCCAAAGGCGCCTGAAGCATTGGCAAGCATGATGTGCTTTGGGAATCCTTCAGTCCTTGTGTATTTATCAGTGCCGGCCATGGTCATCTGTATGAATTTTAAATCAGGAGCGCCCTGTATCATATCTATTTCAGGCTCACCGATTATTATTTCGGCCCTCTGTATTTCTTTTTTGAGATCGGTGCTGGAATTTTCATCGATATAGACAAAGCTGAAATCGCTGCCTGCTGAACTTAAATATTTTTTATCGCCATTACTGCAGGGCGACATAACAAGTACATTTATCATATTTTGCCTCCTTATTTAGTATTTATATTAATTGACAAAGAAAATCCGAAATTTATTCTCTGTATGATAATGGTAATGTTTGAAATAAATAAAGTCAAGGCAGTTTTAATTGCGTTTTTTATAAAACTTGAATTGATATGAGTGATATTTTATGATAAAATAGTAAAACAGATGATTTGTTGAAAGGAAGTATTACTATGGCTTGGAATCCCGAATATACAAATGAGTTCAATGCTCTTATGAAAAAATGGGATGATGAAATACATGATGAACTGAAGAAAAAGGCTCCCACAAGAGGCATAGCTTCTGGAGGCAGAGGCAAAACAGATCTTATAAATGAAAAATATAAGAATCTTCTTGCGGAACTTAAACAGAAGTATGGAATGGCTTAATTTTCAGGAAAGGAGCTGGGTATATGGCTGAACAGAGAATATGCACAATGGAGGACAAGCCGTATTTGAGAGCGCTTTGGCAGAGATGCTTCGGCGATTCGGACAGCTTTATGGATTTTTTCTTTGAAAAGAGATTTTTTCCTGAATACACAGTATGCACCATTGAAGATGACAAGCTGGTGAACGCTATGTATTCATTTCCTGTTAATATGCGTATCAGAGATACGATAGTACCTTCCGCTATGCTGGCTGGATTTTCCACTGATCCGGACTACAGAGGAAGAGGATATATGTCCGATGCATTTAAGATGCTTATTAAAAATCTTGCGGACAGCGGGATAGCTGTTGGACCCCATACACCTGTAAAACATGAAAGTTATTTTAAACTTGGAAACTATACGGCTACGGACTCAAGATTTATAACCGGAACAGCAGATAAACCCAAAATGATGCCGTCCTGTGTTAATTTTGGACGTATGTCAGAATCAGGAAAGCTTTATCCGGTATATATGAGATTTGCCGAAAGATACTCAGGCATGTTAGCCCGTTCGATATTTGACTTCAGGCTGAAAATGCTGGATCTCCTGTCTGACGGAGGAGAATTCATACTTGTTGACAGAGGCGGAGAAATAAAGGGATATGCCCTGTATTTCAATGGCGTTGAAGGGCTGACCGCTGTGGAAACGGTGTATGATGATGATGAGACAGCAGGAGCCATTGTTGAGGCGCTGGCTTTTATTGCGGATAACAAACCTATAAAAATCAAACTCCCGCCTGACTGTGCATCGACACTTCAGGGCTGTGAGGCAAAGACGATACCGCATGGTGTTGCCGCACCGGTAAATATGCCAAAACTGATGGGATTTGTTTTTAAAAATGAAAATGCTGTGGTTAAAATAAGTGACCATATATGCGGTATAAATAATGGAGTATTCAGACTTGACGGGTCTGAGGCTGATACGGAAAAATATGATATAGAAATAAGTTCGGGACATTTCATGCAGTTTGTTGAAGGCTATAAATCCCTGGCGGAACTGGCATCTGAGGGAAAGGCTGTTATAGAAAATCCTTCTGTGGCAGAAGAACTGGATAAAAAATATCCCAAATGTAAATGTTTTATATGCGACGAATATTGATCGAATTTTAACAGAATACGATTGACACAAAGAGCGATATTTGGTACGGCACTGAATATTGCTCTTTTTATTTGATTAACTTTGGAATATATGGCGAAGACATCTTTTGGGAGTAGGTGCTTTAACTTTGGAAATAACTTTAAAAAATTATGCTAAGGGCTTTTGGCAGCGTTTTAAGAATGCGTTTCCGACCATACTTTTCTACGCTGTCAGCTTTTTGCTCATATTAATAATATTCGGGGTAAAATATGCCCTGGTAGCTTCCACAGCCACTACGCTTTTTGAGGGACGCTACAGAAAAAGTATAAGGGTAAAGGAACTTATCAGGATGATATTTATGTCTCTCCTGCTTTGTGTTCTTGCTTATCTGGCTACAACAAATGTAGTGCTTTGTATACTGCTTAATTTTACGGTACCTTTTTTGCTGGTATTTTTTCAAAGCAGCCAGTTCATACCTAAGGGACATTTTGGATATGCCATGACTTTTGTTTTTCTGGAGCTTATACCCATGACATTTCCGGAATTCAAGATACAGCTTACGTCTGTACTTTTTTCATCGGTACTGGCAGCGGTATGTTTAGTTGTATATGCCAGATATTTTTCTGTAAAGACAGACAGCCATAAGATAGTAAAGGATTCGATCAATACGCTGTCTGATATATTAAATAAGCTTGCTGATGGGTATGATGAAAAGGAAATACTTTTAAAGCTTTATGATATGCAGCAGTCATTTCAGAAACTTGCCTATAACAGCAACCACCATCTATTTATGCCGGATAAAAACAAGTACTTTTTCAATATGTTCGCCCTTCTTATTCAGAGAGCCGTATATCTCATAACCGATGGCAGCTGGAAGGATGAAAGGGAGATAGAAGGATGTGCCGACGCAGTAAGGCGTCTGGCTGATTTTACTAAAAAAAGCATAAATGCCGATGATGACGCCGTCAGGGCTGAGCTGGTTAAGGAAGCAGATGAGCTTTCAAAAAGCAGTGACGTACCTGAAGGAAGGATAAATATATTTTACCGCAGTTATTTGCATATCGCATTGATGCTGCTTAAGTCCATGGATGAAAGGGACGATGACAGCGGACCTGATTTTTATAAAATACCATGGAGAGAGGTCTTTTACAGCATAACGAAAAGAATGTCAACGGACAGTTTTGAAATAAGATTTGCCTTAAGACTTGCCATAGTTATGACGATTACCTGCACTGTAAGCCTTGTATGGGATTTTGAGCATACATACTGGTTTCCGCTCCATTCATTCCTGCTGGTGCAGCCAAGCTATGAGGAAAGTGCCCACAGAATGAAGACAAGACCCATAGGCACTATTATTGGATGTACGTTCGTACATCTGATCTATCCTTATCTGCCTGGAGTTACTGGAGTATATGTTTTTTCTGTACTAATGGTAGCTATAATGTATTGCTGTACGCCGGGTACATGGATACAGCCAATATTCTCCACATCATCTGCCGTAATAATGGCATCTCTTACGGTAAATGAGGCGGCTGCTGTACAGCTGAGGGTATTTTACCTGCTGATGGCGGTAATACTTGTTATGATAGTAAATAGATTTTTCCTTCCAAGCAAAAAGGAAGGCCAGTTCAAGAGAAATATGCGTATGCTTATTGACCTGCAGAGACACTACTGGGGGATAGTCCAGCAAAGTCTCAGGGGCGAAGTAAAGCCAGAGGTTGCCGGAGAAATACTTGCTTATTTCCACATGATATATAATGAAGTGCTTATATATGTAAAAACCCTTCCTAAGGCTGAAAGTGAAGAATTTATGGATATGATGATGGTGCTCTGGAATATGTTTTCCGAAGTGGAGCAGGTCATATGTCTGGTGGAAGCTGGGGAAGTATATCCATCTGAATATGGAAGTCTGTACTATGCCTCAGGTGTATTTATGGAGAGGCTTAAGGAAAAAACGCTGGATAATGGCAGCATGTATGTGGACAAAAGCCAGTTTAAGGATGAGGTGGGCCTTCTTCTTGGCGGATATGAAAAAAATATACATAGGTTTTATGGAAACAAAAAGCTTATACAGCTTATTGCCTGATAAAACCGTTTAAAGGCGCGAAAATATGGAAGAGGTTTTCGCGCCTTTGTAAAATCAATATAAAATATGCTCAAATAATGAGAGAATAAGAAAACCATTTTATATACAATGCTTTTTATTTCGAATATTGTAAACCTTTGTTGACAAAGATATTACACTAGTGATAAAATGTCAAACGGTATAAAAATTCGGGAGGTCACAGTGATGAAAAATACAGGATTTACAAATGTATATCATTCAGCTGAAATCGCGGACTTTTTATTTCCATTTTACAGTTTTTCAGATATAAATCATTTTATTTTTCCGGAACAGCAGTAATCTTTGATTATTGCAGTTGCCGGTTTTTTTTATTATAGAAAGGATTAAGCTTATGAAGAACGATTTTAACAGAAAAATAGTCCTTGAAGACGGAAGCGAATATTATGGCTACGGTTTCGGCTACCATACAGACAGAGTATGTGAAATTGTTTTCAACACATCAATGGTAGGTTATCAGGAAATCGTTTCTGACCCGTCTTATACCTATCAGATGGTCGTAATGACGTATCCTCTTATCGGAAACTATGGTATCACCGATGAGGACTTTGAAACAAAAGTACCCACTATCGGCGGCCTTGTAGTAAGGGAATATAATGACCTTCCCAGCAACTTCCGATATACTAAGACCCTTTCGGAGATACTTGAAGAAAATAAAATACCCGGAATATGGGGCGTTGATACAAGAAAAATAGCAAGAAGCATAAGAGATCTGGGAAGCAGAAAGGTTTATATCACAGATATTACCACTCCCAAAGAAGAAGCTCTTAAAATAATTGCTGAGACAGATATACCTAAGGACGCTGTTTCAAAGGTCAGCTGCAAAAAAAGATGGTATTCAAGAACATCAAACCATAAATACAATGTTGTTGCCATCGACTGCGGCATAAAGCTTAATATCGTAAGATGCCTTAACGCTGCCGGATGCAACGTAACGGTAGTTCCGTACAACTCCACAGCGGAAGAAATAGAAATGCATGAGCCCGACGGAATATTCATTTCAAACGGCCCTGGAGACCCTGAGGATGTTATGAATGTTGTTGAGCTCGTTAAAAAGCTCAGGGGAAGATATCCCATTTTTGGAATATGTCTTGGACATCAGCTCATAAGCCTTGCCTATGGAGCTAAAACATATAAACTCAAGTTCGGACATAGAGGCGGAAACCACCCTGTAAAGAACCTTGAGACAGGAAAGATAGAAATAACAAGCCAGAACCATAGTTATGCCGTTGATATGGATTCCATAAAAAACACAGACCTTACGGCTACCCATATAAATCTGCTTGATAATACGGTAGAGGGCGTTGAGTGTAAGAGAGACAGGGTATTCAGTGTACAGTACCATCCCGAAAGCGCTCCCGGACCTCAGGACAGCCATTACCTGTTTGACAAATTTATAAATATAATGAAGGAGAGTAAGGAAAATGCCTAAAAGAACGGATATAAAGAAGATACTTGTTATTGGCTCCGGTCCCATAGTAATAGGACAGGCCGCAGAATTTGACTATGCCGGAACACAGGCATGCCTGGCTCTCAAAGAAGAAGGCTATGAGGTAATCCTTGCAAACTCAAACCCTGCGACAATAATGACAGATACGACTATTGCGGATAAGGTATACATGGAGCCGCTTACTCCTGAATATCTTGCAAAAATAATAAGAATGGAACGTCCCCATGCCCTTGTTCCCGGAATCGGCGGACAGACAGGACTTAACCTTGCAATGGAACTTTCAAAAAATGGAGTTCTTGAGGAATGCGGCGTAGAAATGCTTGGAACAAGCAGAGAGAGTATTGAAAGAGCTGAGGACAGAGAACTTTTCAAGGAACTTTGTATATCTTTAGGTGAGCCTGTTCTTCCCTCAGAGATAGCTACATCCATCGAACATGGTCTTGAGGTAGCTGCAAGGATCGGATATCCTGTAGTCCTTCGTCCCGCGTTCACCCTTGGCGGAACAGGCGGTGGATTTGCCGATAACGAAGAAGAATTCAAAACCATAATGAAAAATGCTCTTCAGCTCTCACCCGTTCACCAGGTGCTTGTTGAAAAGAGCATAAAAGGATATAAGGAAATTGAGTACGAAGTAATGCGTGATGCCAATGACACAGCCATCACCATCTGTAATATGGAAAATATCGACCCTGTAGGTATCCATACAGGAGACTCCATAGTTGTGGCTCCCAGCCAGACCCTTACAAATAAGGAATATCATCTGCTCAGGGACAGCGCTCTGAAGATCATCAGGGAACTTAAGATCGAAGGCGGATGCAACGTACAGTTTGCCCTTGACCCTGAGTCATTCAGATATTATCTTATCGAGGTAAACCCCAGGGTTTCCCGTTCATCAGCCCTTGCTTCAAAGGCCAGCGGTTACCCCATCGCCAGAGTTTCTGCAAAGATCGCTGTAGGTATGCACCTTGATGAGATACAGATAGCAAATACACCGGCCAGCTTTGAGCCTGCCCTTGACTATGTTGTTACAAAAATGCCCAGATTCCCCTTTGATAAGTTTGCCACAGCTTCCAATAAGCTCAGCACACAGATGAAGGCAACAGGCGAGGTAATGAGCATAGGAAGGACCATCGAGGAAAGTCTTCTTAAGGCAGTACGTTCCCTTGAAATAGGTGTATGCCATCTCTATATGCCTAAGTTTGACCATATGACTAAGGAAGAACTCCTTAAATATATCGCCATCGGAACTGATGACAGGATATTTGCCATCGCTAAACTTATGAGAGACGGCATCGACCCTGGCATGATATGCAACGCAACACAGATAGATATGCTCTTCCTTGAGAAGATCAAAAATATCGTTGACTTTGAAAGCTGCATAGCAGCCAATAAGGGAGACATCGATATACTTTATAAAGCTAAGAAAATGGGATTTTCAGATAAATACATCGGTATGCTCTGGGATATGAGTGACACAGATGTATATAACATCAGAAAAGAACACAAGATGTTCCCCGTTTATAAGATGATAGATACATGTGCTTCAGAGTTTGACAGCTATATACCTTACTTCTACTCAACATACGAGGAAGAAAATGAGTCAGTGGTAAGTGACAAGAAAAAGATCGTCGTACTTGGTTCAGGCCCCATAAGAATAGGCCAGGGCGTTGAATTCGACTACTCAACGGTACACGCCGTAAAGACTATCAAAGCAAACGGCTATGAAGCCATAATCATCAACAACAACCCTGAAACTGTATCAACTGACTATACAACAAGCGATAAACTTTACTTTGAGCCCCTTACTCCTGAAGACGTTATGAATGTCATCGAGCTGGAGAAGCCCATCGGAGTGATCGCCAGCCTTGGAGGACAGACAGCCATCAACCTTGCTGAGCCCCTCAGGGAAAGAGGAGTAAAAATAATCGGAACAGACAGTGAGGCCATCGAGAGAGCTGAGAACAGAGACGCTTTCGAGAAGGTTATGATAGAGCTCAATATACCTCAGCCTAAGGGAGTTGCCGTAACGAGCCTTGAGGCAGGATTTAAGGCAGCTGAGGAGATAGGCTATCCTGTACTTGTTCGTCCCAGCTATGTTCTTGGCGGACGTGCAATGCAGATAGTAGCAAAGGAGGAAGACCTCAGGGAGTACCTTAAGACAGCCGTTGAGGTCAACGAGGACCAGCCAGTACTTGTTGATAAATATATTGTCGGCAAGGAGCTGGAGGTAGATGCCATCTGTGATGGTACAGACGTATTCATACCCGGTATAATGGAACTGGTAGAGAGAACCGGTATTCATTCAGGAGACAGTATAAGCGTTTATCCAACATTCAGCGTATCCCAGAAGGCTAAGGATAAAATAATCGAATATACAAAGAAACTTGGTCTTGGAATAGGAATCGTAGGACTTTACAATATACAGTTCATTGTTGATAAAAACGAGGATGTATATGTAATCGAAGTTAATCCCCGTTCATCAAGAACAGTACCTTTCCTTTCAAAGGCAACAGGATATTTCCTTGCGGATATAGCTACCCTTGTAATCCTTGGTGTGAGCCTTAAGGAACAGGGATACACAGACCTTTACGCTAAGGAAAAGGATACTTGGTATGTTAAGGCTCCAGCATTCTCATTCTCAAAGATAAGCGGCCTTGATGCTTACCTTTCACCTGAGATGAAGTCCACCGGTGAGGCCATCGGATATGATAATAAACTTACAAGGGCTATGTATAAAGCTCTCCAGGCATCTGGAATAACCCTTACTGACCACGGTACAGTGCTCGTAACGGTAGCCGATGAGGATAAGGCAGAGACATTCCCCCTTGTACAGAGATTCTATAAACTTGGATTTAATATAGTTGCTACGGAAATGACAGCTGATTACCTTAAGGAAAGAGGAATCAGAACAAGAGTTTATGGCAAGATCTGTGAAGGCAATGATGAGATACTCCGTGATATAAGAAGCGGAAAAATAAACTATGTTATAAATACAAGGGCAATAATGTCAGGAAAGCATTATGAGGACGGATATATAATAAGAAGATGTGCGGTAGAAAATAACGCTACCATGTTCACATCCCTTGATACCGTAAGGATGTTGCTGGAAGTCCTTGAAGAAATGACCATAGGAATCTCAACAATAGACGGTAAATAAAAAATATGTTTAACGGCAGAGAGTTTTTCTCTGCCGTTTTGTATTGTTTGTTGGTTTTAACTGTCTGGTGCGTATGCTATAATATAATAAACATATTATATGAGGTATATAAAAATGGAGATTAAAAGATTCAGGTTCGCAAATGTATTAAATTTTCGTGATATGGGCGGAGTATATGGCGCTGATGACAAAATAGTCCGCTGGAATACCCTTTATAGAAGTGATAAACTTATCGGAGCATCAAAAGAGGACTGGCGCACCATGGAAAAAGAAGGCATAAGGACCATACTTGACCTCCGTTCCGATGAGGAAACAGAGATGTTTCCGGACGGGTGCCCTGATGATTTCAGATATATACATTTTCCGCTGATTGATGAAAATCTTTCATTTAATAATATTTCAAGCCCTGCCATGCAGGCCTTTGCCAGGGGAGTGGCAGAGGGGTATAAAAATATAGTGCTCTCCCATGGTGAAAATCTTGCTGAGACGATAAATATGATATCTGATTTTATAAAAGACGGCGGAGTGGTGTTCCACTGCACATCTGGAAAGGACAGGACGGGCGTTGTTGCCTCGGCTTTATACCATATCCTTGGAGTTAGTACAGAGGATATAGCCGCCGACTACCAGACCAGCTATACGTTCAACAGAAAGACATCGGATAAATTTATGGAGGATAATCCGCAGTATAGAAAATATAAAAATGTTGTTATGTCAGATGTGGAAAACATATATGCGCTGCTTAAATTATATGAGGATATAGATATTGAAAATTATCTTATATCCAAGGGAGCAGACAGAGCAAGGATAGAAGCACTCAAAAATAACTGTCTGGTATAAATGAGGATAATAATTGGAAAATATTTTGTATAATTTGCCTGTACATTTGACAGCAGTAAAATTATAGAAGATTAAAAAAGGATAAATTTCATTTAATATTGCTGCCGGATTGATATAAATATCCGAAAATTCCTGAGCATATTGACAAAAACAGGATAGGGAAGTAAAATGTGACCATAAACAATTTGCAAAGGCGCAAATCGAAAAATTCGATTTTGCGCCTTTTTGTTTTATAAGCATAATCAAGCATAATCAAGACATAATTCACACAGCCAGTAGAGACATCACAGTTTGACATCAAGAAATATCCATGAATAACCCCCAGTAAACATCAGGATGACATCAAGGAAAGACATAATCATTAAGCTCATTAAAGACAACAGGAAGACATCACGCTGACATCAGGAAAGACATAATTATTAAGCTCATTAAAAAATCATTAGACATCATCGTTGACATCAGGTTACTTCATAATGATTTAGCCGGCAAAAATGTACGGATACCCCGAATTTAAGACTATGATTAATTAAATGAATATTTCTCCCAATGAATTTCCCGTGCATTTTTTAAAAATTAAGCTGTACCCTTTCTAAGGATACAGCTTAATTTTATATATGCTCCAAAAATAAAAAGCCGCCCCAATAGGGCGGCTCTTTGTTATTTATCAGCGTATTTTTCAGCAAGGGAAGCGCAGTATGCGATCATTTCCATACAGTTCTTTTTGCGGGCTTTGCCGGCAAAATCACCGTAGGGATCTGAGAGCTCGCTGCAGATAAGAGTTCCGTAATGATCCTTCATCTCGTTTACCATATCTCCGAATACAGGATATACGTCACCCTGGATCTGTTTGATACGATCAGAAACTTCTTCCTTTTCGAATGGGTCACGGCCTTTAATTGTTCCAAGGGCAAGAACGGCACCTGTAACAGCTCCGCATGTATTCTTTGTATGTCCCATGCCTCCGCCAAAACCTGACGCCATACGGATAACGCTCTCAGGAAGATCGGTGTCATGCATATCAAGGAATGTGCGGAGAACGCACTCTGCGCAGTTAAGTCCTGTACGGAAATAGCCGCGGCTTATCTCATCGGCCATAGCCATTTTTTCTTCAAGTGTTTTACCTTCTGTAGATACTTTGGGCATAAATATTCACTCCTTTTTATTAACTCTAATAATAGTACATCTTTTGTTTTTTATTGTCAAACACTTATGATTATTGTCACCTTTTTACTAAAAAATTGACAATCAAATGAAAATATATTATAATATTTTAGACACAATATATCGAAATATATTGTTGCGGCAGAAGCCGGCAGACAGATTATTTTTAATTGGAACAATGGTGATCACGAAGGTCGCTAAAAACGAGACTATGCGTTTTTAGTGGCCTTTTTATGTTTTTTAGGGGTATGAAAGGAAAGAGAGTATATGTCTTTAACTTTTTTAGAGGAAATAGAAAACAGTACATTATCTGAATATAATGAATATTCTGAGGTCAGCACAGTGCTTGAGAATGGAATGAACAACTACTGGCAGCAGCGTTCATCCAGTTACAGCGATCAGAACATGGCCCAGCTGTTTTCTGAAAAACGCGCGGCCTGGGAAAGCCTTATTTTCAGATATGGCGGTGAAAATATGGATGTGCTGGACATAGGCACAGGACCGGGATTTTTTGCCATACTTGCGGCTTTGAGAGGACACAGGGTCACAGCGGCCGATATGAGCCCTGATATGCTTGAAAAGGCGAGAAAAAATGCCGAACTCACAGGAGCTGATATAGACTTTGTGCAGGTAGGAAGGATGCTTCCCTTTGAGGATAAGAGCTTTGATCTCATAATGTCAAGGGATGTTACTTGGACTCTGACAGAGCCTGAAAAACAGCTTAGACACTGGGCTGATAAACTTAAGGTGGGAGGTATCATGCTTTATTTTGACGCTGAATGGTACTACTATCTTAAAAACAGTGAATACAGGCAGTCCTGGGAAGAAAATCGAAAAAAGATAATAGCCAATGGAGGATTCATATATAATAAGGCTGGAAAGCTTGAGAGCCTTGCGCTAAATCTGCCCATGACCTATAAAAACAGGCCGGTCTGGGACAGGGAATACTGGTCAGGCCAGAAAGGATTCACTTGTGAGGTATATGAAAATTTGAACTCCTATGTGTATAACGAAAAGGAACAAATGCAGTATGAATTGTTCCCTGAATTTTTGACAGTAGTCAGGAGGGTGCATTGATGGGACGTTTTAAAACTGCTGCTGGGAAGATGATATCCCACATACTACAGTTTATAATTGTTCTTATAGGCATCACTCTCCTTACTTTTTCAATTATGTATTTTTCCCCTAAAAACCCCGCTGAGCTTTGGATGGCGGGGTCTGATGGAAATGTCGGCATGATATCGGAAGAAGCCATAAAAGAACAGGAACATATAATGGGACTTGACAGGCCATTTATCGTTCAGTATGGCAGCTGGCTGGCTGATGTTGCCAGGGGAGATCTCGGGATCTCATTCACAACGAGGAATCCGGTGTCGGAAGAATTAAAAAACCATATGGCACCTACCATACAGATAGCATTTTTATCTATGCTTATCTCGGCTGCGATATCGGTGCCCTTAGGCATATTATGTGCTGTATACAAGGATAAAAGCATTGATAACATAATGAGAATATTCTCATTTGTTGGGATATCAATTCCATCATTTGTGCTTTCCCTTATTTTTTTATGGTTTTTTTGCATAAAGCTCAAGGTGTTTTCAGTAATTGCGGAAGACGGCTTAAGAGGACTTATACTGCCTTCAGCTGTACTTATTATACAGTGCAGCGCAAAAATGATACGCCAGATAAGGGCTGTCGTACTTGAAGAAATGGAGCAGCCTTATGTGGAAGGGGCAATTATAAGGGGAGTAAGCAGAAAAAGGATACTTTTTTCCCATGTCCTTAAAAACTGTGCCGCACCCATACTGACCTGTGTCAGCATTTATATGGGCGGCTTCCTTGGAGGCTCGACGATAATCGAAGGCATATTCTCCATAAACGGCCTTGGAAAACTGGCTGTAAATTCCGTTGCCAGGCTTGACTATAATATGATACAGGGGTTTGTGCTGTGGTGTGCAGTTGTCTACCTGGCTGTAAACCTGGCGGTTGATATACTTTCGGCCATTATCGATCCAAGAATAAAATACGGCCGTATGTAGGTGAAAGTTTTATGAATGATAAGAACAAAAATAATACAGGATTTATTTTGTCTGTGGTATTTATAGCCATTTTGGTCCTGATAGCCCTTTTAGCCCCTGTGCTGGCTCCAAATGACCCGAATGTGACAAATACGATGCTTGCTGAAGCAGGACCAAGTGCCCAGTATCCGCTGGGTAATGACCACCTTGGAAGGTGTATGCTCTCAAGGGTGCTTTATGGCGCTAGAACATCGATATTTTCGGCTGTATTCATTACGGTCATAGTATTTTCAGCCGGAACTCTGATAGGTGTGGTATCGGGATATTTCGGCGGCGCTGTTGATGCTGTCATATCCAAAATAATTACGGCAATGCAGGCATTTCCAAGGATAGTGCTTGCCATAGCCATTGCCGGTCTTCTGGGCATAGGAATAGAAAATACGATAATTGCCATGTGTTTTGTTGGCTGGGTGGAGTTTGCCAGGCTGGCAAGAAGTTTTACATTTACGGCAAAGGGACACAATTACATAAAAGCCGCCAGGATATGCGGCGAGTCTCATTTAAAAATAATATGCGGAAGGATAATACCTAATATAATATATCCGCTGATTGTAAATGCGAGTCTTGGGATCGCTTCGGTAATTATGGAAATAGCTGCTTTGTCATATCTTGGAGTAGGGGTAAAAGACACCACTCCGGAATGGGGTTCCATGATAAATGCCGGACGTGACTATATGCAGACGGATATGAGACTTGTTATAATACCGGGAATAGCTGTTTTTATTGCGGCAGCGGCTTTCAATCTGTTTGGAGAAAAACTGAGAGACAGGATAAAAGATTAAAAGATTTACGGAGGATAAAATGAAAAAGAGATTTTTAGGCATGGCTCTGGCCATGATTTTGAGCGTATCTATGCTTGCGGGGTGCTCATCAACAAAAAAGACATCAGAAAGCACTCAGGAAGATAATGGTAATATACTTGTTGTTGCTGATACACAGTGCCCCACCAGCCTTGACCCGGCTCAGAGCTGGGACAGCTGGTATACATCCAGATGGGGAATAACGGAAACGCTGTTCAAACTTGACGAGAATCTTGAGCCTCAGCCTCTGCTTGCTGAAAGCTGTGAGATGGCAGATGAAAATACCTGGGTGATAACTTTAAAGGATGGGATAACATTCCATAATGGAAATCCCCTTACAGCTGAGAGTGTAAAGCTCTGCTGGGAAAGAACAGCTGAAATAAATGCCAGATTAAATGAGCAGCTTTATATCGAGAGCATGGAAGCCGACGGACAGACACTCACGGTAAAAACATCAAAGCCGGTACCTGCTTTTAAAAACAGTCTCTGCGAGCCATTAAGCAGTATAATCGATGTTACATCAGACGAAGACCCTGCAGTACATCCCATCGGTACAGGCCCGTTTATACCGGTTAGTTATGAGGTAAAGGTAAGGGCTGAGCTGAAAAAATATGATAATTACTGGGGCGGAGAGCCCAAGCTTGATGGCGCCATAGTAAATATCATAGGTGACGCCAGTACCATAGCTCTTGCTCAGCAAAACGGAGAAAGCGATATATCAGTAAGCATGCCTCCGACCAGCTTTGAACTTTTTTCAGATACTAACCTTTATAATGTAGACGGTGTTGCAGGTTCCAGGGGACAGGTAATATTCATTAACTTTGAAAATGAGTTTTTACAGGAAAAGGCTGTAAGACAGGCTTTAAGCATGTGCATAGACAAGGAAGGCTGTGCTGATATAATCAATAAGGGAGCTTCAGTTACAACAACGGGGCTTTATCCTGATTTTATGGACTTTGGCGGAGCTGATGGATATGAATATGATATAGATGGAGCCAATGATCTTCTGGATGAGGCTGGCATAAAAGATACAGACGATGACGGAATAAGGGAGTTAAACGGTAAAAATATATCTCTCAGGCTTGTGACATATACAACAAAGGCCGAACTTCCCAAATTCTGCAGTGAAATAGCATCATCAGCGAAAAACATAGGAATAAATATGACGACAGAGGTATATGAGTCTGTAAGCGAGCAGCAGAAAACAGGAGATTTTGATCTTCTTATGGTAAGCTTCACCATGGTACCCACAGGAGACCCCCAGTATTTTGCAGATATAGTTTTCCGTACCGGCGGAAGCAGCAATTATGGCGGATATTCAAATGCAGAGGTTGACAGTCTTATAAATGAACTGGATGAGGAATTCGATCCTGCCAGAAGGACAGAGCTCACAAAGGAGATACAGCAGAAAATAATAGATGATGCTGGATTTATAGTGGTTGGACATTCAAAGTATGTTTATGTTATGAGTTCAAAGGTAAAGGGACTGCATACTAATCCATCCGAATATTATCTGCTGGATGCAAATGTATATATTGAAGAATAAGGACTAAGTGGTTATATGGCTGAAACGGTTTTAGAATTAAAAAATCTTTATGTATATTATGACAATATACCGGTGGTCAGGGACATATCCCTTAAACTTGAAAAGGGAGAGTTTCTTGGCATAGTCGGAGAGAGCGGATGCGGAAAGACGACCCTTTTGAGATCCATAATGATGCTGGAGGGTAAAGGCGGAAAGGTAAGCGGCAGCATAAGGTTCAATGACCAGGATCTTACAGCGCTGGATGAGCATGATCTCAGGGATATAAGAGGCTCGAAAATATCCATGATACCGCAGAATGCTTCCGTATCCATGGACCCGGGCAAAACAGTTTCGGCATTGTTTTACGAGACCATAAGGGTCCATGGAGAAAAAATAAGCAGAAAAGAGTCCGATAAAAGGGCATCTGAGCTTATGAAAAAACTAATGCTCAAGGAAACGGACAGGATATTGAAATCCTACCCGTTTGAACTTAGCGGTGGAATGTGTCAGAGGGTATCTATAGCTGCGGCCATGGTCAATGGTCCGCAGCTTTTGCTGGGAGATGAGCCGACCAGTGCGCTTGATGTCACCAGCCAGCTGGAGGTAGTAAAGCAGCTTAAACAGCTTAAGGAGAATTTTGGCATATCGTTTATAATGATCTCCCATAATATGGGAGTCATAGCAGCCCTGTCAGATACCATAGCAGTGATGTATGGCGGAAGGATAGTCGAATATGCGCCAAAGGATGAGCTGCTAAAAAATCCGAGCCATCCATATACAAAGGCGCTTATGGATGCCGTGCCTGACTTAAAGGGAAACATATCAAAGGGGCTGGATGGTATGCCTCCGGCATTTACTGAAATTTTGACGGGATGTCCGTTTGAAGAAAGATGCCCTGTGAAAGAGGCTGAATGTGCAGGATTCGAGTTCAAATACGGCTTGGCATCTCCGGGTCATTTTGTGGGATGCAGACGTTTTCTTAAAAAAGAGGTGTAGGTTCTTGGCTTTACTGGAAGTAAAAAACATAGGAAAAAGGTTTTCAAAGGGCAGAGCTTCGGTCATGGCTGTGGATAATGTCTCCTTTGATATAGAGTATGGTGAAAGCCTTGGACTTGTAGGAGAAAGCGGCTGTGGAAAGAGCACGACAGCTGGCATAATCGCAAGGCTTATAAAAGAAGACAGCGGAGAGATATATTTTGAGGGTAGAAAAATAAGCGGAGGAGCCTATCTAAAACCCGTTGGCAAAGACCTTCAGATGATATTTCAGAACCCACAGGATTCCTTTGACCCAAGGGATACTCTTATTAACGGAGTAATGCAGGGTGCCAGGTCATACAAATTATGGGATAAGGATGAACTCAGAGAGAGGGCAATTGAGCTTATAGAGTATGTGGGACTGAAAAAAGAGTATGAAAATGCCAAAATATCCAAACTTAGCGGAGGAGAGTGTCAGAGGGCTGCCATTGCCAGAGCTTTGATATGTTCGCCAAAGCTAATCATATGTGATGAGGCAACCAGCGCATTGGATGTGCTTATACAGGCTCAGATAATAGATATTCTGAAAAGGCTCAAAGAGGACAAAAAGACATCGATGCTTTTTATAACCCATGACATACCGCTGACGGCTGCATTTTGCGACAGGATAGCCGTGATGCATAACGGTACCATAGTAGAGAGCGGGAATACGGAAGATGTGCTTTCTTGCCCGGTCAATACTGCGACAAAAAATCTTTTGGAGTCGGTTCTTACCATACCAAGATGAGAAGTACAGACAATTGAAAATATTAACATAAACAGTACAGAGGAATTTATTATGGCAGATAAAAATAAGGATTATTGGGAAGACGGAAGTTTTTATGACGAATATGTTTCGGAAGAATTAAATGATGAGAGAAAGGAACTGTGGAAAAACCGTATAAGAAAAAGGCTTTATAAATCAGGCCCCCTCAGGGTACTTGACATAGGGTGCGGACCTGGATTTTTTTCGTGTATACTTTCAGAAGAAGGACATAGGGTCACAGGTATCGACCGTTCGGCTGACATGTTGAAATATGCCGCTTTAAATGCTGAAAAACTTAATGTTGCTCCAGAGTTTAGAATTATGGATGCGGCGGAGCTGGATTTCAGTGACAATGAGTTTGATCTTATAATAAGCAGAAATGTGACATGGACATTCAGGGAGCCTGAGAAGATATATAGAGGATTTTATGATAAGCTGAAGTCTGGCGGCCAGCTCCTTATATATGACGCCAACTGGCATCTTCCCTTTTATAATGAAGATATGATGAAAGCTGTACGTGAAAATGAGAGGAAATATTTCGAGTTATACGGAAATGAATTCAAAGTTTACGCAGATGACGTGGAAATATTTAATGATCTTCCGCTTTCAGACACATTAAGACCGGAGTGGGATATTAAAGTCCTTAAGGATATAGGTTTTAAAAACATTGAGACCGATAAAAACGCAGGTGATAGTCTTTATAAGGACTGGGAAAAACTTTTATATTCAGTCACACCGCTTTTTGAGATCTCTGCCATAAAATAGAAAAAATAGGCCTTCAGTATATCTGAGGGCTTTTTATTATGTTAAATATAAGGTATGTTTTAATGTAAACTATGTTGAAAAGCAGGCCGTGTCAGTCTATAATTAAA
>JABLTR010058093.1_pt1 | contig 18483 bp, 16 predicted proteins | sample 7160071 | NCBI WGS metagenome assembly JABLTR01 (sample SAMN14651230, study PRJNA627086) | human gut metagenome | isolation source: feces | host: Homo sapiens
GGGCGCTTCCTCCCGCAGGCTGCGGCGGCTGGCCCGGCGGGCGGCGTAGGTGCGCTCATCGCTGGCCTTGAGGAAGGCCATCATGCCCCAGACGGAAATCATGCTAGAGCCGCCGGAGCTGATAAAGGGCAGCGTGACGCCTGTCATGGGCAGCACGTCGGTGGCGCCAAACACGTTTAAAGCCGTCTGGAACAGCAGCATCCCCGCGGCGGCGCAGGCCGCGATGGAGAAGAAGGTGGAGCGGCTCCGCGTCACGTCGCTGCGGGCGTAGAAAATCCACAGCACAAAGGCCAGCAGTATCACCAGGCCCAGCAGCAGGCCCTGCTCCTCGCACAGCAGGCCAAAGACCAAATCGCTGTCCGCGGCAAAGACCGAGGCCAGATAGCTGTTGCCCAGGCCCACGCCGAACAGGCCGCCGCTGGCCAGGTAGGTCAAGGTGCGGGTCTGGGAGTAGCCCAGGTTGTCGTTGATGTGCTCCCACACATGGCCCCAGCCCATAAAGCGGTCCAGGACGTAGGGCTTCACCGTCAGCACCACCAGCACCGCCAGCACCGCCCCGGCCAGCACCAGGGCGATGGTGCGCACGCTGCCGGAACGCATAAAGGCGATGATGAGGAAGGTGGCGAACAGAATCAGCGCCATGCCGAAGTCCGGCATCAAGGCCAGCAGGCCAATGCAGGCGCCGGTGAAAATCAAGAACTCGCCGATGTTCTTTTTGGTCTGCAAGCGGTCCAAGGTGGAGGTGCCCACAAAGATAAAGGCGATTTTCACAAACTCCGAGGGCTGCACGCTGAGGGGCCCAATGCGAATCCAGTTGGTGGAGCCGTAGGTGTTGGTGCCCAGCACCAAGGTGGCCCCCAGCAGCAAAATGGCCCCCAGGCCAATCCACAGCCGGCACTTGGCCACCCGGTCCATGTCGCCCATAAACCAAATCATAAAGCAGAACAGCAGCATGCCCAGCAGCATGGCCGCCAGCTGGGTGGTGATGCCCTCGATGTCAAAGGCGGAGAGCAGCTGGACGCCTATCCCCGAAAGGAGAAAGGCCACGGTCTCAATCTCAAAGCTGACACGGTGCATCACGCCGATGGAGAAGATGTACAGCCCCCAGCCCATCACCAGCACCGCAGCAAAGGGGATGAGCTGCTCGGGGTGGAGCTCCCCGTCCATGCACAGGCCCTGCAAAGCCACCAGCAGCAAGGTGAAGGTGGCCGCCAGCATCAGCCGCAGGGGGGAGGCCGCCTCCCGGGAGAAGCCTGTGAAGAACCGGCGGCGCTCCAAGGGTTTCTGGTCAGCGTTCCACATGGTCAGCGTGGTGGAGCCCATGGTGATGGTGTCCCCAATGCTCACCAGCTTCCGGTCCTCAATCTTCTTCCCGTTTACCAGCACCCCGGATTTGGAGCCGGTGTCGCAGATAAACCAGCCCTCGTCCCGGCGCAGCAGCACCGCGTGGTCCCGGCTGGCGGAGGGGTCCGGCAGGTAGATGTCGCAGCTGCGGCTGCGGCCGATGGAGTTCTCCCAATACAGCACGGGGAACCGCGTGCCGGAGGCCTCGTCCCACAGCATGATCACAGGGTCCCGGCGGCGCTGGCCCTTTTTAAAGGAGGTGTAACACCGCCACACCACGTACAATGCCAGCAGGGGCACCAGGGCCCGCACAATCAGCAGCACCGTGGGCAGCACCCCCGATTGCAGGAATTCCAAAATCACGTCCACGGGTTCATCCCCTTTCCCAAAAAGCTTTCATTTCCCAAAGGGCTTACCGCCGCTCCTGCAGGGGGACTGTCTCCCCGCTGTTTTTGTGAATCATCCCGCTGGGCAAAAAGCCCCGCATCATGGACAGGGGGTACACATGGGAGCCCCGCCCCACCACAGTGCCGGGGTTCAACACGCTGTTGCAGCCCACCTCCACGTGGTCGCCCAGCATGGCGCCGAACTTTTTCAGGCCTGTCTCCAGCTGGCGGAAGCCCGCGTGGACCACCACGGGGGTCTTGTCCTGCTTCACGTTGGAGGTGACAGCCCCGGCGCCCATGTGGCTCCTGTAGCCCAAAATGGAATCCCCCACATAGTTGTAGTGGGGCACCTGGACGTTGTCAAAGAGGATGACGTTTTTCAGCTCGGTGGAGTTGCCCACCACACAGTTTTCCCCCACCAAGGCGTTGCCCCGGATAAAGGCCCCGGGCCGCACCTCGGTGCCCGCGCCGATGACGCAGGGGCCCGCGATGAAGTTGTTGGGGTAGATTTTGGCCGTCTTGTGAATCCACACATCCTCCTGGGGATGGTCGTACTCCTCCAGGGAGAGGCCGGCCCCCAGCTCCCGGATAAAGGCGCCTATCTGGGGCAAAGCCTCCCAGGGGTAGGTGGTGCCCTCCAGCAGGGGGGCGGCGGCGGTGTGGGAAAGGTCGTACAATTCTTTGGTGTACAGCTTCTCTTCTTCTTTCATCATAGCGCGGAATCTCCTTTGCGTTTTACTCTTTTTAGTATGCCCGGCAAATTTACAAAAGAGGGCGGACTGCTCCGCCCCCTTCCTTTAGCTTTGGAATTGCAGCACCGTGCGGTCGATGGTGTCCAGCTGGTTGGTGTCCAGCTGCAGCTCCCCCTCCTCCGTCTGGCGGATGTCCAAGGTGATGGTCACCGTCTCGCCGCTGTAGCGCAGGCTGGAAAGCTGCTCTTGGCACAGCTCCACCACCTTGTCCACAAACAGCTCGTTGGCGTCCACCGTCTCCTGGCTGGAACCCAGGCTGGAATCCTGGTCCTCTGTGGTGGAACTGTCCTCGCTGCTGTCGCCGCCATAGCCGTAATCATCGCTGCCGTAGTCATCGTAGCTGTCATAGCTGTCGCCGTCGCTGCTCTCGTCGTAACTATCCCCAGAGCCGTAGCTGTCCTCCTCATCGGAGGCGCTGGAGTTGGCCTGGGTGGCCTCGTCCTGGGCCTGGTTGCGCAGCTGGCGGATGTCGTCGCCCATGTCGCTGAAATTGACAATGGGGTCAATGACGATTTCCAAGGTGTAGCCGGTTTCGGTCTTCACCTCGTCCTGCACGGTGTAGCTGGCCTGGGCCAGGGCCTGGCTCATAACCTCTTGCAGCTGGGAAAGCTGGTCGTCGCTGGGGGTGACGCCGTAGGTGTTGCAGAAGTTCACCGCGGCGTTGCGCACGGTGGTGGTGTTGTTCTGCTGGGCGTTCTCCTCGGTGGTGGCGGCAACCGTGGCGTAGTTCTCGTTCTGGTTTTTATAGGAGCTGTCCAGCAGCGCCTGGAAATAGCCGGAGACGTCGTAGTCCGCAAAGCCGCTGGACAAAGAGCAGCCCATCAGCCCCAGGCACAGCGCCGCGGCGGCCAGCCCCAGGGCAGCCCGTTTCATTCCATTTCTCACGTCACGCCCTCCTTGGCGGCTCACTCGTTGCGGCCGCAGCACTTCTTGTATTTCAGGCCGCTGCCGCAGGGGCAGGGGTCGTTGCGGCCGGGCTTCTTCTGCTTGTGCACCGGCTGCTTCTGCACGGTCTTGTCCCCGGCGGAGGCAGCCCCCGCGGAAGTCTCCTTGGCCACCTGCTCCCGCTGGGGGGCCTCTTCCTTCTTGCGCAGCCGCACGGTGAGAATCATCTTGGCGGTGTTCTCCCGGATGGCGGCGATCATGCTGTCGAACATGTCAAAGCCCTCGATGCGGTACTCCACCACAGGGTCCTGGTTGGCGTAGGCACGCAGGCGGATGCCGTCCTGCAGCTGCTCCATGGCGTCGATGTGGTCCATCCACTCCTGGTCCACGTTGCGCAGCAGCACCACGCGCTCCACCTCCCGCATGATGGGGGAGGTGAACTCCGCCTCTTTGGCCTGGTAGATGGCGTCGGCCTTGTTTTTCAGCTCGGTGGCCACGTGCTCGGGCTCCAGGTCCTCTATCTCGGATTTGGTAAAGTGCAAATCCTCCGGCCCGATGAGCCAGCCCATGTAGTGCTCCCGCAGGCCCATCATATCCCACTCCTCGTGGGGGACGCTCTCGGGCAGGTACTGCTTCACATTGTGCTCGATGGCGCCGTACACCATCTTCTGGATTTGCTCCTTCATGTTCTCGCCGTTGAGCACCTGGTCGCGCTGGCTGTAGATAATCTGCCGCTGGCTGTTCATCACCTCGTCGTACTGGAGCACGTTCTTGCGGATGGCGAAGTTGCGGCTTTCCACCTTGCGCTGGGCGCTCTCAATGGAGTTGGAGACCATGCCCGCCTCGATGGGGGTGTCGTCGTCAATCTTCAATTTGTCCATCAGCCCCTGGAGGCGCTCGCCGCCAAACAGGCGCATCAGGTCGTCTTCCAGGGAGATGTAGAACCGGCTCTTGCCGGGATCGCCCTGGCGGCCGGCACGGCCCCGCAGCTGGTTGTCAATGCGGCGGGACTCGTGGCGCTCGGTGCCGATGATGTACAGGCCGCCCAGCTTGCGGACCTCCTCGGCCTCGGGGGCAATCTCCTCTTTGTACTTCTTGTTCAGCTCAGAGAAGGTCTTGCGGGCCTCCAAGATGGCCTCGTCCTCGGTGTGGCTGTAGGCGGAGGCCTCTGCCAGCATCTCCTCCTCATAGCCCATCTTGCGCATTTCGGCCTTGGCCATAAACTCCGCGTTGCCGCCCAGCAGGATGTCGGTGCCGCGGCCCGCCATGTTGGTGGCGATGGTCACGGCGCCCTTGCGGCCGGCCTGGGCCACGATCTGGGCCTCTTTCTCGTGGAACTTGGCGTTGAGCACCTGGTGCTTGACGCCCCGGGCCTTCAGCAGCTTGGAGAGCAGCTCGCTCTTTTCAATGGTGATGGTGCCCACCAGCACGGGCTGGCCCTTCTGGTGGTGCTCCACAATGTCGTCGATGACGGCCTTGTACTTGGCCTGCTCGGTCTTGTAGACCACGTCGGGGCAGTCCTCCCGGATCATGGGCCGGTTGGTGGGGATTTCCACCACGTCCAGCCGGTAGATTTCGGAGAACTCCTCCTGCTCGGTCATGGCGGTGCCCGTCATGCCGGAGAGCTTGTCGTACAGGCGGAAGTAGTTCTGGAAGGTGATGGTGGCAAGGGTGCGGCTCTCCCGGGCCACCTCCACCCCTTCCTTGGCCTCGATGGCCTGGTGCAGGCCCTCGTTGTAGCGGCGGCCGTACATCAGGCGGCCGGTGAACTCATCCACGATGATGACCTCGCCGTCCTTCACCACGTAATCCTGGTCCCGGTGCATGATGCCCCAGGCCTTGATGGCCTGGTTCACATGGTGCTGGATGCGGATGTTGTCCGGGTCGGTGAGGTTCTCCACGCCGAAGAACTCCTCGGCCTTTTTCACACCCCGGCGGGTGAGGGAGCAGGTTTTCAGCTTCTCGTTGACAATGTAGTCGTAGTCCTTGTAAAGCTCGTCGTTGTCCTCTTTCTCGTCGGTCTCCTTCACGCGGATGGGCTTCAGGCCCCGGGCGAAGGCGTTGGCCCGGCCGTAGAGGTCGTCGGCCTTGGCGCCCTTGCCGGAGATAATCAGGGGGGTGCGGGCCTCGTCAATCAAGATGGAGTCCACCTCGTCCACAATGGCGTAGTTGTGGCCCCGCTGGACCTTGTTCTCCTTGTAGGTGACCATGTTGTCCCGCAGGTAGTCAAAGCCCATCTCGTTGTTGGTGCCGTAGGTGATGTCGCAGGCGTAGGCGGCCTTTTTCTCCTTGGGGGACATGCCCGTCATGGCCAGGCCCACCGTAAGGCCCATAAAGTTGAACACACGGGCCATCATCTCGCCCTGGTACTTGGCCAGGTACTCGTTGACGGTGACGATGTGCACGCCCTTGCCTGTCAAGGCGTTGAGGTAGGCAGGCAAAGCCAAAGTGAAGGTTTTGCCCTCACCGGTTTTCATCTCGGCAATGCGGCCCTGGTGCAGGATGATGCCGCCCTGCACCTGCACGGGGAACAGCCGGATGGAAAGCACCCGGGCCATGGCCTCCCGGCAGGCGGCAAAGGCCTCTGGCAAAATGCCGTCCAGCGTCTCGCCCTGGGCCAGCCGCTCTTTAAACCAACTGGTCTGGGACTTCAATTCCTCGTCGCTTATCTTCTTGTATTTCTCCTCGTAGCCCAGCACCTGGTCCACCAGGGGCTGGATGCGCTTCAATTCCCGTTTGCTGTAATTCCCAAACAGCTTCTTCAAAAGTCCGTTCGCCATACTAGCGTTCCACCCTTTCTTCCGGGAGGCGGCGCGCCGCTTCCCGCAGAGGTCTTCCGCCGCCAAAGCCAGGCGCTCCCCCAGCCTTGCGGCGCATATTCTTGTTTATTATACCACGGCGGCCCTTGGCATTGCAAGGAACTCCACAGTTTATTTACATTTAGCCCCCTCTGGGCGCAAAAAAAGCCGCCGCGGCAGGCAGCAGCCTCTTTCCTTTATTTCCCCTCCGGGCCGCCCAGGGGCAGCCGCGCGGTGAAGGTGGAGCCCTCCCCCAAGGCGCTTTCCGCCTGGACAGTGCCCCCGTGTGCCTGGACAATCCACCGCACCATGGAGAGCCCCAGGCCGCTGCTCTCCCCGCTGCGGGCCGGGTCCACCTGGTAGAAGCGCTCCCAGATTTTGGGCAGCTGGTCCGGGGCGATGCCCACGCCGTCGTCCCGCACCTGGAGGGTGGCCATGCCCTCCCCGGCGGAGAGCTTCATCCAGATGTGGCCGCCCGCTTTGCCGTAGGTCACGGCGTTTTGCAGCAGGTTCCCCCACAGGCGCAGCAGCAGCGTCTGGTCCCCGGTGATGGCCACCCCCGGCTGGATGTCCGCCGCCAGGGCGATGCCCTTTTCCCCGGCCAGCTCCGCAAACTCCTGGGCCACCAGCTCGCTGAGCTCGGAGAGGTCCAGCTCCTCCAAGGCCAGCTTCTCCCGGCCCTGGTCCGCCCGGGAGAGCAGCAGCAGCTGAGAGACCATCCCCGCCATGGAATCCACCTTCCGGCGGATGACCTCCACCTGCTGCCGGGCCTCCGGGGGCATGTCCTCCCGGGCCAGCAGCTCCTCGCACTGCATCAGCGCCACGGAGAGGGGCGTGCGCAGCTCGTGGGCCACGTCGCTGGTGAACTGCTTCTCCCGGCGGAAGCTGGCCTCCACCTGGTCCAGCAGGCTGTCGAAGGTTTGGGCCAAGGTGTAGATTTCGTCCCGGCCCTCCCCCAGGCGCACCCGCTTGGAGAGGTCCCGCTCCTGCTGGATGTTCTGCACCGTCTGGGTGATTTGCGCCACCGGCCGCAAAGCCCGCCGGCTGAACAGGTACCCGCACAGGGCGGTCAGCGCCACCAGCAGGGGCAGCAGCACCAAGGCCAGGCGCAGCGTGGCCCGGAAGTCCCGCTCCGCTGCGGTGAGGGACACCACCCCCCGCATTACCAGCGTGCCGTAGCCCTCCACGGGGAACTGCAAATCCAGCACGGAATACTCCGTGCCCCCGGCCGTGACGGTGCGCAGCTCCCCGTCGGACAGGGGCAGCGTATAGGCAAAGCCGTAGGGTAGCCGCCCGTAGAGCATGGAGGAGTCCCCCGGCTGGTACACAGAGAGGTACACGCCGTTTTCCAGGCTCAGCAGCTCCGAGTCGAACTCCAGCCGGCCCTGGGTGTACTCCACCTCCTCCACCCCCTGGGAGACCCGCTCCTCCAAGGTGGCCTGGGCGCTGGTTAAAATCTCCTGGGAGCTCAGCGAGAACAGCAGCCCCAGCACCAAGGCCACCACTAGCGTCATGGCGGCGGTGTGGAACAGCACCAGCCGGGTTTGAATGGAAAGCTTTTTCACCCCTCTCCCTCCTTGAGCACATAGCCAGCCCCCCGCACGGTGTGGATGTACTTCACCGGGTGGCCCTGGTCTAGCTTCTTGCGCAGGTAGCGGATGTACACGTCGATGACGTTGGAGCCCCCCGAGTAGCCGTAATCCCACACGTGCTGCTCCAGCTTCTCCCGGCTGAGGACGATGCCCGCGTTCTGCATCATGTACCGCAGCAGGGAGAACTCCTTGGAGGAGAGGCGCACCTCCTGGCCCTGGCGGAACACCTGGCGGGTGTCCAGGTGGAGCTCCAGCTCCCCCACCCGCAGCACGGTGGTCTTGCCCCCCTGGGGCTTGCGCAGCAGCACCCGCAGCCGGGCCAGCAGCTCCTCAAAGGCGAAGGGCTTTATCAGGTAGTCGTCGGCCCCGGCGTCCAGGCCCGCCACCCTGTCCTCGATGCTGTCCCGGGCGGTGAGCAGCAGCACGGGCACCTGGTTGCCCTCCCGCCGCAGCCGCCGCACCACCTGGATGCCGTCCACCTTGGGCATCATGATGTCCAGCACCAAGGCGTCGTACTCCGCCCCCAGCAGGTAGTCGAACACCGCCGCCCCGTCAAAGCAGGCGTCCACGCTGTAGCCCGCCTCCTTCAGGCGCTTTTTCAGCAGCTGGTTCAAGTCCCGCTGGTCCTCTGCGATTAAAATGCGCATGGCCTTCCCTCCTGCCCAAGAAAGCCCCGGTGCTCCCGAGGCTTCCTGCTTTAATCCTGATAGTCCACGCTCCACTGGATGAAGTCCCCGGTGGCGGCGTCAATCTCAAACTCGTGCTCGGCGCGGTTGCATATCACCTCGCCCTCGTAAACCTGGCGGCCGTCCTCTTCCTCCAGCTGGATGCGCACATCCTCGGAGGAGGCCCCGGGCACCCGGTCCAGCACCAGCTGCACCGCTTCCTCCAGGGTGATGGGCCCTGCCGCCGTGGAAGAGGTGCTGTTCCCCTGGCCGTTCTGCCGGCCGTTTCCGTTGCCCTGGCCATTGCCTTGGCCCAGGCCCCAGCCCTCAATGTCCTGGTCGTAAGAGAGGATTTCCCCGGTGTCCCGGGCCACGGTGTAGTCGTACTCCGTATTCCCGGAGAAGAACTCGATTTCATACACTTCCCGGCCGTCCTCATAATCCAGCTCTACCCGGTGCATGTAGCACTCTGTCACCCCGGCGTGCTCCAGGGCGATGTTCTCCGCCGTTGCTTGGTCGATGGCATCCTCCACGGCCTGGGCCTGGCTCTCGGCGGCGCTCTGGTCCTGCTGGGCCTTGTCTATCTCCTCTTGCACCGCCTGGGCTTCCGTGCCGCTGGCGGAGCTGCCCTCGCTGGCCCCGGCGGGGGGCGTGCCGGTGGAATCGTAGTTGTAGTTGATGATTTCCCCGTCCTTCTGGGCCACGTCGTAGGAATACTCCGTGTCCTGGGTGGCGAACTTCACCTCGAAGATGTCCCGGCCGTCCTCGTGCTCCTGCTGGACGGACAGGGACACCGCGTCCTCCTTGGCCACCCCGGCGTGCTCCAGGGCGATGGTGGTGGCCTCCTCCTGGGAGATGCTGCTGGAGCACCCCGCCAGCACCGCGGTGAGCGCCAGGGCGCCTGCCAGCTTCCAAAGGTTGTTCTTTTTCATGGTTGTTACCTCCTGTCATGCAATTTCACCGGGACCTGTGTCCCTCTCTGTGCCATCAGTATAGGGCAGCAACATGAAAAGAACATTAAAACGGGGAACTTTTTTTGCGGCTCACATCCGGGCGCCCTCCCCCATGCGGCGGGCGCCGTAGACGGCGGCCCCCAGCATCCCGGCGGCGTCCCCCAGCTGGGCGGTGACGATTTCGCACCCCGCCCGGGAGATGGCCAGGGCATGGCTCTCCACCACCCGGCGGGCCGGGCCCAGCAGGCGCTCCCCCAGCCAGGCGGCCACGGGCACGTCCTCCCACTGGGGGAAGTTGGGGGAAAACCGGGAGACGCCCGCCTCGATGTCCAGCAGGCCAGGCACGCCCATGCCCACGCAGAGCACCCGCTCCCGGGGCGTTTGCCGGAGCAGCTCCTCCAGGGCCGCCAGCACCCGGTCCAGCACGTGCTCCCAGCCGCCCTCCACCTGGGTGGGCAGGCGCTTCTCCCCCACCTTTTCATAGGATCCCAGCCGGTAGGCCGCCGCCTTGATGTTGGTGCCGCCCAGGTCCACGCCCAGTATGTAGTCTTTCATCTTTTGTCTTTCATCTTTTGTCTCTCCTCTATATTTCAGGGCGTCTTCTCCAAAAGCGCGTGGTGGAAAAAGGCCCGCACCTCCCGCCGCGCCGGCGCATACACTAAAGCAAGCGAAAGAAAGGAGGCGGTGGGCATGCCCATCCGCATTTTCATTGACCAGGGGCACAACCCCCAGGGGGTAAACGCCGGGGCCGAGGGCTTTGGCCTGCGAGAGCAGGATGTCAACTACGCCGTGGGCATGGAGCTGGCCCGGCTCCTCAACAGCGACCCCCGGTTTGTGGCCCGGGTCTCCCGCACCACGCCCACAGAGAGCCTGGGCACCAGCAACGCCACCAGCTTGCAGCGGCGGGTGCGGATGGCCAATTCCTGGCCCGCGGACTACTTTGTCAGCATCCACTGCAACGCCAACACAAACCCCGCTGTCAACGGCACCGAGGTGTACGTCTACCAGCAGCGCACCCAGGCCTACTGGCTGGCCCAGCACGTGCTCAACGGCGTGGTGGAAGCCGTGGGCACCAAGGACAACGGCGTCCGCCTAAACCCCAGCCTCTATGTGCTGCGCCGCACCGCCATGCCCGCCATTCTGGTGGAGCTGGCCTACCTCACCAACGGCAACGATGCCCTAAAGCTGCGGGATGAGCAGCCCGCCTTTGCCCGGGGGTTTTACAACGGCATCCTCAGCTACTTTGGCTTTGCCCCCCAGTGAGGGCTCACCCGCCGTAGGTGAGCACCGCCACGCTGTGGCGCATGTTCTCGTGGATTTCCAGGGTGTCCGTCTCGTAGCGCATCCAGTGGCTGTCCAGCTCCAGGAAGTCCTCCACCGGGGCCAGCACGTCAAAGCCGAATGCGTCCGAGCGGTAGTGCATGGGGATGACCACCCGGGCCTGGAGGGCGTCCACAATCTCCTTGGCCTCCTTGGGCCCCACGGTATAGAAGCCGCCCACCGGCACCAGGACGGCGTCCAGGTTCTGGAGGCGCTCCACCACATCGGGGGCGGGCATGGCGCCGATGTCCCCCAGGTGGGCCACCCGCAGGCCCTGGGCCTCCAGCAGGTGGATGGTGTTGGGGCCCCGCTTCGCCCCGCCGCAGCCGTCGTGGAAGGAGGGCAGCGCCGTGATGGTGAAGGGGTTCGCCGGGCCGTCCTGGCGCAGGGCCACCCCCGCCCGGTAGTTGTGGTCGTGGTGCTGGTGGCTGCACAGCACCTGGTCCGCCGTCTGCCGGATGTCCCGCAGGCCCGGGACGCTGCCCGGCTCGAAGGGGTCCAGCACCACGGCGTACCCTTGGCACTCCACCCGGAAGCAGGAATGCCCCAGCCATTGAATTTGTATGCTTGCCATAAAAACCCATCCTTTCCTCTGGGGATTTTCCCCAGAATTGTTTCCTTTTTCCGCTATAGTATAGCACAGTTTTCCCTGTTTGCCCAGTCTGGAAAAGAAAGGGGCCGCCGCTGGTTTCGCGGCAGCCCTTTTCGTGGCTTATTGGCGCTTTTCCGGGCGCTTGCCCGTGCCGGGGCAGCCCTTGGAGTGGGCCCGGCCCCCTGGCTCCCGGCGGGGGATGGCCATGGGGGAGAGCTCCTGGTAGGCCTCCTGTTGGGCGTCGTTTTCCGGCGGGGTGAACATCAGCCCGGTGCACTCGTTGGCAGAGGCCACGGCGGTGTCCTCCGGCAGCAGCCCCGGGGGCAGCGGGTCGTGCTCGTGGTAGTGGGCGTGCTTGGGCGCGGTGGGGTCTTTGGGCTTCATGGGCAACATCCTTTCCTGGGTTTGCCTATAGCTTTCGCAGTTTCCCGCCGCCTATGCGGAAAAGTGCTCCAGGATTTTCTCCACAGATCCCTCCACCGTCAGGCGGGAGTTATCCAGCCAAAAGCCCAGCCGGGGCGTCTCCCGGCGGAACGCCTCCAGCAGGGGGGCAGGCGCAAAGCCCACGTAGCCGGTTTTGCCCCGGGCTGCCTCCCGGGCCTTGACAGTCTCCACATCGGGGCAGAGCACCACCACCCGCACGGGGATGCCCCGCAGCAACGCCACCATGTTTGCCAAGTCCGGGCCGTAGTAGTTGTCTTGCAGCACCACGGAAAACCCCGCCTCCCAGTAGCCCCGGGCGGCCTGGGCCGCCAGCCGGTAGCGCAGCCCCAGCTGCTCCAAGGCCTGGGGAGTGGGCTGGCTGGTCATCTCCTCCCGGCCGGTGACAATCATCTTGCGGAACACATCCCCCCGCAGGTGGACGCACCGGGGAAGCCGCTCCGCCAGCGCCTGGGCTGTGGTGGATTTCCCCGAGGCCATCACCCCGGTGAGAAGGTAAAAGTGCCGTTCCATATTTCAGGACCTCCTTTGGGATGCAAAAAGAGCCGCCGGGAACTCCCAGCGGCTCTGGAAAGCTTGCGCGGTTAGGCCTTCCGCTTGGCAGCGTCCAGCTTGTTGCGCTTGTGGATCTGCCACATGCCGAACAGGTTGGGGGCGATGAACTGGCTGGAGAAGCAGCCGGCCGCCACGCCCGCCATCATGGGCAGGGCAAAGGACACCACGGTGTCGATGTTGAAGATGAGCGCCACGATGAACACCACCACCAAGGCCAGGAAGGTGCACAGAGAGGTGAGCACCGTGCGGCTCAAGGTCTGGTTCATGCTCAGGTTGAGGATTTCGTCGTAGCCAACCTTGGGCCCCAGCTTCCGGCGGTTTTCCCGCACGCGGTCGTACACCACAATGGTGGCGTTCAGGGAGTAGCCCAAGATAGTGAGGATAACGGCGATGAACACGTCGTCCACATCCAGCCCGAAGATGACGAACACGCAAAAGGCGATGAGCACGTCGTGCATCAGGGCGATAACGGCGGTGACGCCAGCGGCCAGGCCGCCAATCTTGCGGAAGCGCAGGGCGATGTAAACCAGCAGGAACACCGCGGTGATGGCAAAGCACACCAGGCACTTCTGGAAGAACCGGGCGCCCATGCTGGCCTCCACAGAGCTGGAGGAAAGCAGCTCGAAGCCCAGGTCGGGGTAGGCGCTTTGCAGGGCCTCGGTCACCTGGGTCTGCTCCTCGGGCGTCATGGCCTGGTTGCCGGCGAAGGACACGTTCACCTGCTCGCCGCCGGTGGTGATGTCCTGGCTGATGGTGACCTCGCAGTCACGGCCAATGCTGTCCACAATGGCGGTCTCGATGCCAGCGGCATCGGCCTGGCCGCCCTCTACGGAGTAGAGGATCATAGAGCCGCCGGCAAACTGGATGTCCAGCTTGGGCCCGATGATGATGCTGGCCAAAATGCCCACCACCAGCACCACAATGGAAATGGCAAAGTAAATCTTTCTATTCTGGTAAAAATGGAAGCGGTAAGTTTTCTCATTCATCGCCGCGCGCACCTCCAAACAGCCATTTTTTATGCAGGCCTTTGAAGCCGGCAAGGGAGAGGGTCATCAGGCGGGTGGCCGTCATGCCCATGATGAAGTTGCCGATGATGCCCACCAGCAGGGTAAAGCCAAAGGAGAAGATGGCGCCGGTGGTGGACTCGCCGAAGATGATGGACAAGATGTTGCTGGGGCCAAACACGCCCATGAGCATAACCGCCACAATCAGGGTGGTGATGTTGCCGTCGAAAATGGCCCAGAAGCTCTCGGAGAAGCCCAGCTTCAAGGCGCCGTCCAACGTCTTGCCGCCCTTCAGCTCCTCGCGGATACGGCTGGCGGAGATGACGTTTGCGTCCACGCCCATGCCGATGGAGAGCACAATGCCCGCCAGGCCAGGCAGCGTCATGGTGTAGGAGTTGAGGAAGGGGAAGAAGCCGGAGATGGCGGCCATACACAGGCCCACCTGGCCGGCCAGGCTGATAACAGCCACCACGCCGGGCAGCCGGAAGATGACAATCATCAGCAGGGAGATGACCACAAAGGCGATGATGCCCGCCAGCAGCATGGCGTCCAAAGCCTGGGCGCCCAAGGTGGGCGGCATGGAGCTGAAGGAGCTCACCTGCAGGGCAAAGGGCAGCGCGCCGGCCTGGATGCGGGCGGCCAGCTGGGTGGCCTCCTCGCTGGTGAAGTCGCCGGTAATCACGCACTCGCCGGTGGTGATGGCCTCATTTACCGTGGGGGCAGAGAGCATCACGTCGTCCATCCAGATGGAGATGGTCTCGCCCACCATGGCCGTGGTGGCCTGGGCGAACTTCTGGGCGCCCTCGTCGCTGAGGGTGAGGGCCACCACGTACTGGTACTCGCCGGTGGTCTCGTCCTGGGTCATGCGGGGCTCGGCGGTGACCACGTCAGAGCCCTCCAGGATGATGTTCTCCGCGGTGGTGCCGGAGGGGGTGCGGTAGACGATGCTGCCGTCCTCGGCGTACTCGCTGGTCTCGTACTCCATGCCCTGGCGGAAGGTCAGCTGGGCGGTGGCGGCCAGCTCGTCAATGGCGGCCTCGGGGTCGTAGTCCTGCTCGTCGCTGCGCCAGGGGAACCGGACGATGATCCGGTTGTTGGTGGGGTCGGTGTAAATCTCGTAGTCGGTGATGCTCTGGGAGACCATACGGGTTTCGATAATCTCCTTGGCGGCCTCCAGCTGCTCGGTGGTGGCCTCCACCCCGTCCGCCGGGCTGAAGGTGGCCTCTACGCCGCCCCGGATGTCAATGCCCCAACGGATGTCCCCAGCGCCCTTTATGTAGGTCACCTTGAAATCCCCGTGCTGGCCGTACACGCCAAACAAGGACGTGACCACCAACGCGAGGATGAGAAGCGCCACTACAAAAAACACAGGCTTTTTTACTCGCTTCATGGGTTTCTTTCCTCCAGTCGGGCCCGCCCAAAAAGGGCAGCCCCAGGTTTTTCTAGGTCCTGCAAAAGCCGCGGCGGCCCGCAAGTGGCCGCACACGCAAAGCAGGGCAGCACCCGGGCGGGCGCCCCGTGTCCCGGCCGGTCAAAACGGCCAGGCCATCGGGAAGCCCCGGGACAGTGCTCCTGTCCCCCCTCTTGCTACCCCGCTTACGTACTTCTAAATAATTATTCCTGCTCCTCGGGCTGGGCCTCCTCGGCGGCCTCGGTGGAGTACACAACCTCCTCGGCGGGAGCCTGGGAAGCGGCCTCATCCTCGGCGGCCTTCTGCTCCTCCAGCAGCGCGCGGATGGACAGGGACACACGGTGGCGCTCGAAATCGATGTCGGTGATCTTCACCTTCACCTCGTCGCCAATCTTCAAAACATCCTGGGGCTTCTCAATCCGGTGGTCGGCGATCTGAGAGATGTGGATCAGGCCGTCGATGCCGGGGATGACGCTGGCAAAGGCGCCGAACTGGGTCATGCCCACGATCTTGGCGTCGCACACGGTGCCCACGGGATACTCCCGCTCCAGCTTGACCCAGGGGTTGTCCTCGGGACGCTTGTAGCCCAGGGAAATCTTGCCGTTCTCGCGGTCCAGGCCCTTTACGTACACGTCCACGGTGTCGCCCACCTTCAGCACCTCGCTGGGATGCTTAATGCGGTTCCAGGACAGCTCGGAGATGTGCACCATGCCGTCCACGCCGCCCAAGTCCACAAAGGCGCCGAAATTGGTCAGGGACTTCACCTTGCCGGTGTACTGCTGGCCCTCTTCCACCTGCTCCCAGAACTTCTCCTGGGCGGCCTTGCGCTCCTCGCGGAGCACGCTGCGGATGGAGCCCACAGCACGGCGGCGCTGGCGGTTGACCTCGATGATGCGGAACTTCACTTCCTTGCCCATCAGCTCGTTCAGGTCCTCCCCGCGGGAAGCGGTGGCCTGGGAGGCGGGCACGAAGATGCGCATGGCCTTGTACAGGACGATAACGCCGCCCTTGACCACTTCGATCACTTTGCCCTCCAGCACCTCGTTGTTCTCCAGGGCCTGGGAAATCTCGTCCCAGCCCTTCATGGCGTCCACGCGCCGCTTGGAGAGCATGATGGTGCCTTCCTGGTCGTTGGTCTTCATGATGAGCAGGTCCATCTCGTCGCCGATCTTCACCAAGTCCTCGGGCTTGGCGTTGGGGTCGTTGGAGAGCTCGTTGGCGGGGATGAAACCAGCCTGCTTGCGGCCTACGTCCACGTAGACCTCGGTGGGGGAGATCCCCACAACGACGCCGTGCACCTTCTCGTCTGTATTGAAACTCTTGAGGGATTCCTCAAGCAATTCCGCAAAATTCTGTTCGTTGTTTGTCACTTCTGCCATGGTAGCAAGTACCTCCTTTATAATGCTTGCGGGCGTGGATGCCCCCGCAGTGATGCCAACGCTCAGCCCGGCCGAAAACACAGGCAGCTCGTCCGCCCTTTCGATGAGGTACGTCTCGCAGTGTTCCGCGCAAATGTCGCGCAGCTTTGCCGTGTTCGAACTGTCCCTGCCCCCCACCACGATCATCCTGTCGCAGCGCTGGGCAAGGGTTTTTGCTTCTTTCTGCCGTCTCGCAGTCGCATTACATATTGTAGCAAAAACTGCGGCGTTTGTACATAGTTTTTTCAGAGTTTCCAAGCATTTTTCCCATTCTCCCGCGTGGAAGGTGGTTTGGGCCGCGAAAGCCAGGGGTTTCGTCCGCAATTCGGGATGATTTTTCAGCAAATCCACCAATTCCTGGTTGTTTTTTACCGTAAAATTCTCCCCTTTGCAGTGGCCCACAATTCCCTGCACTTCGGGGTGATCCTTGTCTCCCGCCAGCAAAAACACCTTCCCCTGCTCCCCGGCCTCCGCCGCCAGCTGGTGAATCTTTTTCACAAAGGGGCAGGTGGCGTCCACATAGGGCAGGCCCAGCGCCTGGATTTCCTCCTCCACCGCCTGGGCCACCCCGTGGGAGCGAATCACCAAGGTGTAGCCCCGGGGGGTCTCCTGGGGACGGCTTACGGTCACCACGCCCCGGGCGGCCAAGTCCCCTGTCACCTGGGGGTTGTGGATGATGGGCCCCAAGGTGGCGGCCTGTTTGCCCTCCTCCAGCAGCTTGTACACCGTGCTCACCGCCCGGTCCACCCCAAAGCAGAACCCGGCGGTCTTGGCCACCTCAACTCTCATGGGGCGCCTCCTGGGCGGGGGCTTCCCTGGCCGGCTCCAGCTGGGAGGGCAGGCCCAGCTCTTTACAGGACTCCTCCCGCAGCTGGGCGATGCGGCCCATAATGGTGCGGCTGGCCCGGCGCAGCTGCATGCTGGAGTCGTCCTGGATGTGCAGCTCCTGGGCGGAGATGGGCTTGCCAAAGCGGATGAGGGTGCGCTTGAACATCCCCGGCTGCAGGCCGTCCCCGGCGGTGATGCACACCGGCACCACCGGCGCCTTGGTCTTATAGGCCAGCAGGGCGGCGCCTGTTTTGGGCTTTAGCAGCCTGCCGTCCTTAGAGCGGTGCCCCTCGATGAACACGCCCACCACGCCGTTTTCCTCCAGCAGCGTGTAGGCGTCCTCCAGGGCGTCCGCGCCGCCGGTGCCCCGCTTTACCGGGAAGGCCCCCAGCATGCGGAACAGCCCGCCCAAAAACTTGTTGCGGAACAGCTCCTCCTTGGCCATGTAGAACACCTGCCGCTTTTGGCAGAGCCCCAGCAGCACCGGGTCCCGCTTGGCCAGGTGGTTGCTGCACAGCAGCACAGGGCCCTCTTGGGGCATGTTCTCCGCGCCCACCACCTTCATGCGGAACACCAGGTGGAAGTACCACCACAAAATGATCTGCCCCACCAGGTACAGCCAGGTCTTCCGTTTTGCCTTTCTCTCTTTGCTCATCCACGCCGTCCCCTTCCTACTGCAATCCATTTTCCCACAGCGTTTTCCCAGGCTTTACAGCCGCTCCCGCACCAGGCCCACCAGCCTCTCCACAGACTGCTGGAAGGTAAAGTCCGAGTTGTCCAGCAGCACCGCGTCCTCCGCCGGGCGCAGGGGGGCCGTCTCCCGGTGGGAGTCCTGGTAGTCCCGCTGCTGGATGTCCCGCAAAATGGCCTCGTAGTCCGCCTGCTGGCCCGCCTCCGCCAGCTGGGCCACCCGCCGCCGGGCCCGCTCCTGGGGCGAGGCGGTGAGGAACACCTTCAGCTGGGCCTGGGGCAGCACCACGGTGCCGATGTCCCGGCCGTCCATAAGCACGTTGTTCTTTTCGGCCAAATCCCGCTGCAGCTGCAGCAGGTAGGCCCGCACCGCCGGGATGGCCGAGCAGGCCGAGGTGGCCATAGAGACCTCTGGCGTGCGGATAAGGCCGGTGACGTCCTCCCCGTTTAAGAGCATCTTCTGGCCCTCCGGGGTGTACGCCAGCTCCACCTGGATGTGGGGCAGCAGCGCCTCCACCGCCGGGGCGTCGTGGGGGTCCACCCCCTGGCGCAGCACGTGCAGGGCGATGGTGCGGTAAATGGCGCCGGTGTCCACATAGACAAAGCCCAGCTCCTTGGCCGCGGCCTTTGCCACGCTGCTTTTCCCCGCACCGGCGGGGCCGTCAATAGCGACTGCAAACATTCGAAACTCCTCTTTTCGCGATGTAATTGTAGAACCCGCCGGAAATTGCCGGCAGGGCGGACTTGCTTCCTCGTACCCACTTGAAATCCAAAAAGTGACAAGTTAAGGAAAAACCCAGTATTTATGCGGGGTTGCTAACTTGTCACCCTGACAAGTTAACTTTGAAA
>JABLTR010064216.1_pt1 | contig 18482 bp, 14 predicted proteins | sample 7160071 | NCBI WGS metagenome assembly JABLTR01 (sample SAMN14651230, study PRJNA627086) | human gut metagenome | isolation source: feces | host: Homo sapiens
GGTATAGGAAATTCATGTATATCAAGTTCTAATAATGTTAAATACGCTAAGGAGGTAATTTTCGCCCAGTCGTAACGCATAATCAATCCTCCTCATCGTCGTCATCATCAAGAAGAAATCTATCAATGGTATCATTAAATATTTTATATGCTTCTGCTCGTTTCTCCTCTGATAATTCTCCTGTTTTACGTGCTATTATAACAAACTCCTCAGGTATTTCACTATATCCACATTTTGTTAGCAATAATGCTTTGTCAATCTTTAAAGCATTAGCAAGTTTTTCAAGAGTTTTTAAGTCAGGTGTTACCAAATCAGCTTCAAGCCGGCTGATTGTTGAATTAGTTACGCCAGCTAATTCAGCTAGTTTTCTTTGACTAATTGATTTCTGTTCTCTTAAATGGACAAGATATTTTCCAAATGAATTTTCCATACGAACACTCCTTTCAAAAAGAGTATAACATGACCGTTCCACAAAAGCAACAAAAGGTGTTGCATTTAAGGAACAAATGTGATATACTATTGTTGCACAGATGGAACGGTAGTTGTATAAAAAAGACAACAGATTATGATTCGCACTCACTCTCTGTTGCCCTCTCTAACGGCACTTTCATAAGAATTTAGCACCAACTTCCTGTACTTATTTTAACATTTTAGCACCGAAAAAACAATCGCTATATCTTGTATGTGTCGTGCCTTCCTATACAAGATACCAATCTATCTGGAGATTTTTAAAAGGAGGTACACATTATGATGTACGCAAAAAAAATCAAAATGAAATACGGGTGTAGTAACTCAAACAATGTTCAGGAGATTGAAGAAATTTACATTGACGGTTGCAATAATCCGGGATACTTTAAAAAGTCTGTTCTTTATGATTATTTAAAAAAGAATCCCGGAAGTATCAAAGTCTATATTTCTCCTTATCCTGATGTATTGCCTGCATTAAGCTCCCGCGGTGAAAAATATGTTCGTTCAGAACCTAATGATACAGAACGAGACAATTTACTTAAATTACCAAGAGTATGAAAGGAGTGAAAGAGTATGGCTGTTCATCACGGCGGAAAAGTTGGGGCTGCTGGAAAAACCTTAGCAACAAAATCTTCAAGTAAAAGTGCTAAAAGTAAAGCGGGAAAAACTTTAGCTAATCATAAACATGAAAAGCACTAAGTAGTAATTTGTTACAGGAAGTTGTACGATGTCAAAAGGCGGTATCGCACTAAAAATAGTGCAATGCCGCCTTTTTGCTCCCTGTTTGTCAGCCGTTAATTTAGTTTGCTTCTAAAACTTCCTTATCGGCATTTACCAAAAGGGCGGCACCATTTTTTATTCAGTTTAAGCAGGTAGAGGACAACGCTATGAATTGCCTACAGAGCCGCCCAATATAAAAAACGTCCGCCAGACGTGAAAAATCAGACGCTAAAGCAAGTGCAGTAATTTTCCTGATATAATGACGAATATACAAACTGTCAAAATAAAAAAGTAAAGGCGCTGATTTATGGTAGACAGTTTAACACACAGCAAATGAGTGTACAAATATCACGCCATATTCCGTCCGAAATATCGAAAAAGATTATCTGCGATTAGTTGAGAAAGTATATGCAGCAATATATCCGAGCTTTGTGCAAATTGGAAAGGCGCAGAGATCATAGAGGAAAAGATGACGCTTGGACCATGTACATCTGCTGCTGAGTATACAAGCCTCAGATGAGTATATCAAGTACTATGGGATATCTCAAATGGAAGTTGGCGATAATGGTCATAGAAGAACATTGGAACCAAAAGTACAGGTTTGGGAAGAGCTCTTTTAGACAGCATAGCATTATGTTAGCACCATAGGATTCAAATGAGGTAATAGCTGTGAAATACACCCGGGAACAGGAAAACAAGATATGCAGGAAAACAGATTGGCTGCCGGAAAATACGATAACCCTTTTTAAGGTACGGTTTGTAATAAGCCCGCTACGGCTTAAACCAAGAGAAAGCCAGCATCTTTTAGATGCTGGCTTTCTCACGCCCGTATAGGGAAGCGATTACACATATATCCTTGCATATGGACTCTCATACTTCTTATAGGGGGCTTGCTCATATTCTTCAAGGGCTTACTTATGCCATCCGCTTTGCAGGTGGTCATGACTTTATAATGCATTATACATTTTAACGCCTTTAGTTTTTATAAGCTTATAAAGCAGAAAATCAATAACAATCATAATTAATGCAACAATAGCTAACATAACGCTTGACTGAATATTTATAGGCAATATTACAGCAACTATAGGCAATATCAAAGATGCAAAACCCAGGAATATTGTTATTGTAGCTGATACACTTTGTTTTATAACAGTTACTTCATTTGTCCAATCAAAGTTAGGGAATTTAAGATTTATTAATATGCCTGCCAAAGATATGAATACTGCATATATGCATGGAAGTAAAAACATGATAATTACAGTTTTCCAATCAGGTTTTAAAGCAATACTTAAAAGCCCTGATGTTATAATAATAGCTGGTATTAATATAGTAAGATTTAAATATATTTTACTTTTTAAAACATCCATTTCTCTCACTGGAGAACTTTTTATTATCCAAAGATTTCTGCCCTCCAATGATATCGATGAAGATGTTGTACATGACATAACAATAAAAAAGCATAATACTATAGGAGCATATCTTGCAAGTATTGTAGGGAAACCTGGATATCCCATCATTTCTCCCATACTATCTAAATTAAAAAATAATGATGCAACCGCCATAATCAGCATTAATATTACGCCTATACCGGTATTTAGTACATATATAGCTGAGGAAAAATAGCGCTTGCTTTCTTTTGACAATAATGCTCCAATCTGAGTTTTTTCTTTTAACTCAGTCATTTTAAAATGCGACTTAGCTTTTGATGTATTAAGAATAGTATTAAACTTTTTAAATACTAAACTTACTAAAATAGTAAATATCCCAAAAACTGCTATAGATATCACTATAAATAATATAAGCGATAAAATATTACCATTGCATACACCATCTGTATACATTTTTGCAAGCGGATACAAATTATAAATTTGCTCTGCCATCATACTGCTTATTTCAGTTATATTTTCTGACATATTCCCTGCTGAAAATGATAATGCTATTATACCTAAAATTAATATAAACTGAAAAATTATATTAAGCACATTAAACCGTTTAAAAAATGATGCTATATATCCTATAATACTTCCTATTATAGACGCTATTACAATAGGAACTAATGGTATAAATAATAATGTTAAAACATATCCCATATAAAATATCGGATCAATTGGAGATGTCATAGCATAAACTACGCCCGCTGGAATTATAAAAATAAAACTAAAGAAAATATTCATAACATAAAGCAGCAGTATTCTGCTCGCTACTATATGACTAGTTTTTACTGGTAATGACATTACCATATTATAATCTTTAAAATTAAACAATATCCCGCTGGACTTAAAAATAGAAGTAAATAATACTACAACACTTGTTACAGCCATCATCATTGCTAATAATAAATCCGGCCGTCCTAAAGCTTTTAAACCGGCTGATAAAAGCATACTATAACCAAACGATAGTCCGCCAAAATATATTACAAAAAATATTACTAAAATAACAAATAATATAAATTTACGTTTTTCTGATCTGTCTTTAGTATAAATTGCTCTATTTATATTAAAAAATGCTAAAAGCTGAACTTTAAGTAAATACCAAACATTACTCATTATTAATCAACTCCATAAATACATCTTCCAGACTGTTATCACCCTTAACATCTTCTGTTTTACCGCTTGCTATAAGTTTTCCATCCTTGATAATTGCAATTTTATTACATAATTTTTCTGCAACATCAAGCACATGCGTTGAAAAGAATATAGCTCCGTTATTTTTACAAATATCATGCATAATAATTTTTAAAGTATGTGCAGCTTTTGGATCTAACCCGACAAACGGTTCATCCAATATTAAAAGCTTTGGCTGATGTATTAAAGCTGATATAATAGCTAATTTTTGTTTCATACCATGTGAATATGATGAAATAAGATCGCCTAAATTTGATGTTATTTCAAATAAATCAGCATATTCTTTAATTAATTTTTCTCTTTTTACTTTTTCTACTTTAAATATATCTCCTATAAAATTTAGATATTGTATTCCTGTTAAATGTTCATATAAATCCGGATTATCCGGAATATACGCCATAATTTGTTTACATTCTACAGGCTTATCTTTTATTGACATACCATCAATAAAAATATCACCGCTGTCAAAATCCATAACCCCGGCAATTGCCTTTATCGTAGTTGTTTTACCTGCACCATTATGGCCTATAAAACCGTATATATCACCGTTTTCAATATTAAGTGATAAATTATTAACCGCTAATTTTCCGCCTTTATAGCTTTTTGTAAAATTGCTTATTTTAAGCATAAATTTTTCACTTCCCTTTTTATATTAGAATAAATTTTTATTCTATTTAAACTGCTCCATTTTATCATTCAATAGCATAAGCCTTGTTATATTGGTATACTGAAATTTTTTATCAGTATAATTTTGTACTGCATCCAATATAAGCGATGGATTTATATTATCTGTGCTGCCGCATGGCAAAACAATATCTATAATAACTTCCGATTGATTATAGCATATATCAGCATTCATAAAATATTGTTTTACGTCGATTATTTTGCTGCCTTTTTTAGTTTTTTTCTCAATATTAAGATTTTCTGCATTTTTACAGCTTTGTAATATCTCATAAGTTTCCATAGGGCTACAATTTTCAAATAATAATTCAATTTTATATTGCGCCCAATGTATCATTGATACTTTCATAACCGGTTCAGATACCTTTATAACCTCTATACCCTGCGGCAATACTTTATTCATCCTATTTCGTATTTCTGTAAATTTTATAGAATCTGTAATTTTAAAATCCATAGGTTCATTTTCACCGCTTACAAATATTGATAAAGGAGCTGGAAATGTGATATATGGATGCTTATTAAAGCCTTCAGTATACCATATTGGGATACCTGCCATACGCACCGCACGAATCATAGTTCTATTCAAATCAAGATGTGATATAAATTTAGCTTTGCCATATTTTTTAAACCAAAGTCGAACAGGCTGTGCCATTTCCTTTGCCTCCTTCCAGTTTATTAGCTCCGCAGCCGGAACATTGTATTCTACAATGCGGCGTAGTCTGCGCCTGATAAGCCTTTTTAGCTTCTCTTATTAAAAATTGTTTTGATATACCGTAATCAAGATGGTCCCATGGCAATATTTCATCAAATGACCGCCTGCGGTTTGCATAAAATCCAGGATCAATATTTTCTTCATCAAAGCATTGCATCCATTTATCAAAATCAAAAAATTCTTCCCAGCTGTCAAATTTACATCCTTTTTTCCATGCTCTTTCTATAACAGCACATTGCCTGCGGTCACCCCTTGCCAGTACCGCTTCAAGAAAGCTTGTCTTTGAATCATGCCAATTGCATGTTATTTTTTTAGATGTCAGAGATGATACAAGATGCTTTTGTTTAGCCTTTACAGTATCTATAGTATCCTGCGGTTCCCATTGGAATGGAGTAAACGGTTTTGGTACAAATACAGCGGTACTGCATGTAACTGTAACACCTTTCCCCTTTGGTTTATTAGGATTAGAATAAAATAAATTGACTATTTTCTGGGCTAACTGTGCTATACCAGCAACGTCATCTAATGTTTCTGTAGGAAGGCCAAGCATAAAGTACAATTTTACCGAGCTGTATCCTCCGGAAAAAGCAGTCATACATGTGTCCAGTATCTCAGATTCAAGTATATTTTTATTAATAACATCTCTTAAACGCTGAGTACCTGCTTCAGGCGCAAACGTAAGCCCGGATTTGCGTATTTTATTAATTTGTTCTAATAATTCCGGTGAAAAATTGTCAACACGCAATGACGGCAATGATAAACTAACCATTTCATCCTGCGACCATGATATAAGTTGAGGCAATAATTCCTGTAATTTTGTATAATCACTTGTGCTTAATGATGTAAGAGAAATTTCATCATAACCGGTTGATTCACATAAAGCTCTGCTTTGTTTATTTATTGTTTCAGGAGATTTTTCCCTTACCGGACGGTATATAAAACCGGCCTGACAAAATCTACAGCCGCGGATACATCCCCTGAATATTTCCTCCATAGCTCTGTCATGTACTATATCAATAAACGGTACTACAAATTTATCTGGATAATAGACATTATTCATATCAGCTATTATTCGTTTTTGTATTGTTTTAGGTGCATTATTCTTTGGCGTTATTCTTTTGACAGTATTATCATCGTTATATTCAATATTATATAAAGACGGGATATATACGCCTTTAATTTGAGCTGCTTCTTCTAAAAATTCTTCTTTAGTTGAGTGTTTCTTCTTATGAATTTTATATAAATCTATAACTTCTAAATTTACTTCTTCGCCTTCGCCTAATATGAACATATCCGCAAAATCTGCCAATGGCTCCGGATTACACGCGCATGGCCCGCCCATCATAATAATCGGCGATAAATCTTTGCGGTCACACGATTTTACAGGTAAACCGGCTAAATCAAGCATATTAAGCACATTTGTATAACTTAATTCATATTGGAGAGTAAATCCAATAAAATCAAAATCTTTTATAGCGTCGCCGCTTTCTAAACCATAAAGCGGGATAGTATTTTTACGCATTTGTTCCTCCATATCAACCCATGGAGCAAATACTCGTTCACACCATATATCATCCCTGGCATTTTTAAGGCTATATAATATTTTCATTCCCAGATGCGACATACCAATTTCATAAACATCTGGGAAACAAAACGCATATCTTATATCTATATTTTCTGGATTTTTTATAACGCTGTTTAATTCGCCGCCGCAATATCTGCCAGGTTTTTGTACAAACGGCAATATTTTTTCAATCTGATTATATGACATTCTTTATCTCCTTAATTTTTTAGGGTTATTAAATTTAAATTGTTCTCTAATAATACAACATTTCAATATTACTTTCAATGTAATTTATATCTTAAATTTAAACTGAAACTAAATATATATAATCCATAATAATCAATCTGATTATTAACTATAAAAAATTTATTAAAATTATTCTTAACAGATAATAACGTAAGACAAAAAATATATTAATAAATCTAATCTTAATTAAACAGTATACAGAAAAGTACCCGTGATAAAGGGGGGCGCCTGCGCAGCGCATCTTTTGATGCGCTAAAAGCAAAATAATATAGTCTTTAAACATGCTAAGCTGATAATAAGAAAATTGTATTGTCTTAATACTCATCATATTTATATAACAAATTATTTTGCATACAGCAGCCATATAAAATATGGCTGCACGCAGGCGCCCCCTTTTTTAAGGCATCATAATCTATAATGTTTTAAAAATAAATATAATTATCTTTATTTTATTTAATATTTAGAAACTATAGTCAACCTTGTTCCCATTCTACAAAGCAATTCATTGCTAATGCTGCTTGCATGATCTGCAATATTTGGAGCATTGAGATTATTACATAGTTCTGAATCAATTAGCGTAACCGTATCTCCAACGACAATATTTTTTGAATTTGTTATATCAATGATTAGTTGATCCATACAGATATGGCCAATAATAGGAACAAGCTGTTCATTAATTTTTACCATATTTTTTCTACATGATAAGATTCTTGGAAATCCATCTGCATATCCAATAGGCACAATAGCAATCTTACTATCTTGTGGAGCTGTGAAATTTCTGCCATATCCGACACTGTCACCTTTTTGTATTGTCCTTATAAGTACTACTTTCGATTTAAGCGATAATACAGGACGTAAATTTAGTTTAAGTATGGTATCATTATTAGGCGAACTAAGAACTCCATACAAAGCGATACCTACTCTAACATAATCACATTTAAGACTAGGATAATTCATAAGACCAAAACTACTTTGAATATGTAATCTTGGTATAGTTATTCCATTATTTTTTAAAATATCAATCAAATGATAGAATTTATTAATCTGATCTCGCGTAAAAGTAATATCATCAGGATGAAGGCTATCTGAACAGCATAGATGAGTATAGATTCCATTAATTTTAATATTTTTTAGTGTAAATATATTTTTTACAGCATTAAAATCACTATAAGATACTCCAAGTCTATGCATACCGGTATCTATTTTAATATGAGCCTTTATATTAACTCCTTGTTTATTTAAAGCATTTGCATATTCATAATCAATTAAAGTTTGTGTTAAATTGTATTTTTTTAATTCAGATGCTCGATGAATATCAGTATATCCAAGAATTAATATTTCTCCACGAATACCATATTTGCGCAGACTTATACCTTCATCAATAGTAGCAACAGCAAAGGCTTTTACACCTATTTTGTCAAGATGAGTGGAAATTTCAAAAGCTCCATGGCCATATGCATTTGCTTTAACTACAGCCATTAATTGACATTTGCATGGCATAACTTTTTGCAGAATATGTACATTATGTTCTAAGTTTTTTAAATTAATTTCTATATAAGCCCTATCAGTATTAGAAATATATTTTTTATTTTTAAATTTATATTTATATTTATTAAAAAAGATAGTTTTATTAAAAAAGATAGTTATAATTATACCAAAAATAATAGAGATAACACAGACCAGTAAAAAATGCATTATACTGTTCTGAATAAATAAATTCTGCACATGAAACAGTTTAGCTACTAGACGTACTAATATAATCACCATTGGATGTATAATATAGATTATTAAAGATAATGTTCTTATCCATATATGACGTTTTCCTTTAAAATGTAAAATAATATGAAATAGAAAATACATACTGAACGGCAAAAATATATACATACTATCATGTTTCTGTAAATTAAAATAATGTAATATCATGGCTTCACAAAACATCAAAGCAAAACTGATGCAAAATCCACATATGCTTTTTTTAAAGCTTAGTTTACATGAATTATCAGCTATAAATCCCCCCAATACAAAAAAGACAGGAGTAAAGAAAATACCATTTCTTGTATAATCAGAAAGTTGAAAAATCAAGCTGTAAAAGCTATGGAGAACAGATATTTTGTCAGATATTCCATAATAACTATCTCCCAATAAGCCTATAAGATACAGAATAATGGTAATTATAAATGCTTTTTTATAATCAAAATGTTTTACTAAATACCAAGCAATGATTGCTCCCAGTATAGATGCAGGCAAATACCATAAATGATAGAATGTACCGTCAAAGATAAGGTCTTTTAAGAACTTTGGTATAATATTATCCTGGGTAAAATAATTATTATATATATTAACTGGAATATAAATCAGTATAGCTATTATATAAATAAGAGCAGTATTTTTTATAAAGACTTTTAATTTATCATTATTGCGTGTATATTTAGAAATTAAAAAGAAACCTGATGTCATTATAAAAAATGGTACAGCAACACGAGCTATAATGCGGGTTAATATAAAGTCGGTGGTTTGACTATATGACATTAATGGAGATGTATGTATAGTAATAATCAATAAAGCGGCAATAAACCGAAAATGGTCAATGCCTGTATAACTTTTATAATTATTCATATGTTTGTCCTCCAAACGGTTACAATAAAACCATCTATGTTATTGCCGGAAATTTGATAATTTGATGTTTTGGGTAAAGTTATTATTGTTTTGTATTTTATTGCCGGGACAAAATAAATCTCAATTATAGATTTATTTTTTGATAGGTATATAAAGCGGTTGTATTCGCTATATGTTTTGAGAAATGTAGTATATTCTTCCAGTGAAAAATGCTTTTTAACTATAATTTCTGAATGCGGATATCCGACATACCGGAAATGCCACGGTTCATGTGCAATTGATGTGATTTTTTCTTTTTCTTTTTGATAACGCTCAATAAATCCATAATAAGGCGCTGCTTTTCTAAAATTATTACTAATGCCTTCATATGGGAAATTAGGACATATAAAGTCAATATTTTTTTGATTAAGAGCTAAATCAATGGCTAATCCCGTTTGATGTTCGCTATGGTGAGGCAATGCGACAAATTTTTTTGTATATTCTTCCCCATTATCTTTAAGTGAACTATAATATATTTCAGATTGTTCTTCTACCGAACGATATCCGCTTACAGGAATGATGGCATTATTAGCTGAAATTTTTCTTAAAATAAGATTTAAGGCATTTGATGCCTCATATTGAAGAAAAATATTAGGAAAGCGGGGAGTAATAGTTTTAAAGCTATTTGTATTAATATCTTTAAAAGGATACTGTGCATTTACAAGAACTAGATTTCCATGATATATTTTTTCGTTTTCAAGTATAATTTTCATAATTAAATATATAAACTAATCAGCTTGTCCAGCATTTCAGAAAAAGACAATCCGATTCCTTTCATCATATTAGGATAACGGCTATGCGACGTGAGGCCTGGTATGGTATTAACTTCATTAAAAATGATATCGCCGGATGGAGTTAAAAACATATCTACTCTGGCAAAACCAGAGCATCCCAGCGCCTTATATATGGATACAGCAGTTTTTTGTATCTTTTTTTCTGTTTTAATATCAATTCTAGCGGGCATATGGATTTTTGAAGTTTTTAGCGTATATTTTTCTGTATAATCAAAATAATCGCTTGATAGTTCAATTTCATCTACTCTTCCTATTGTCAATACATTGTTGCCAAGTATAGCGCAGCCTACTTCAAATCCATCAACTGCCTGTTCTGCGATAACTTCGTTATCATATTTAAATGCTAGTTCTATAGCGCTATCAAGATCCTGTTTTTTCGTAACCTTTGTTATCCCGAATGATGATCCTGAACGGACAGGTTTTATAAAAATAGGATAAGTTAAATTTTCTGCAATTTGATTTAGAGCGGTTTCTTTTTCAAAATATTTGAAAGTTATTGATTTTGGCACTGATATTCCTTCAACACTTACAAGCTTATGCGCTCTGTTTTTATCCATACAAAGGGCACAGGAGAGTGTATTACATCCAATAACTGGTATCCCTGCTAATTCAAATAATCCTTGTAAAGTACCGTCTTCTCCATTTTTACCATGCAATACAGGGAATACTAAATCAATATTGATTATTGCATATTTATCTAAATTAAATTCTAAGAAACCTTTTTTTAAACGATTTTGAGAAATAATAATAGGTAATATTTTTGATTTATCTTTAAACCAGGTATTATTAGAAATATTCTTATATTCTCCTGTATAGTGATACCATTCACCTTTTTTTGTAATACCAATAGGGATAATATCAAATTTGTCTTTATTAATGTTTTTAAGGACTGAATATGCAGATTGAAGTGATACAGCATATTCTGCTGAATGTCCGCCAAAGATAACGGCTATTTTTTTCTTTTTCATTTTACATACCTCTTTATTAAACATCTATTTAGAATAAAACAAAAAAACACTCTTGTTTTGATAAATATTCTATCAAGAACAAGAGTGCTTTTTATTTGTTTATATATAAAGTATTCTATTGATTTTCTATAAAAATTCTTACGATTTTCCTACAAAACAGGAAGTGTAATTATAAATTCAATCAACTCATTTTGACTTTTTGCAATAATTGTACCTTTATGAAGCTCAATAATTCGCTTAGCAATAGCAAGACCTAAACCAGCTCCGCCGCTGGTAGTATTGCGCGAAAGATCAAGCCTATAAAATTGTTCAAATATACGGTCTAAATTTTCTTTAGGGATAGTATCACCATGATTAATAAATTTAATAATAATATTATTTTCCTGATAAGAAACAGAAATATTTATGCAGGTATTATCAAAGCTGTAAATAACGGCATTTCGTAAAAGATTATCAAATACACGCTGGATTTTATTAGCATCGCATTTAAAGATGATATCATTAGCAGCATCAAGATTACAATTAAGATTTTTTTCTTTTAACATGGGTTTAAATTCAAAAATTAGTTGTTCCAGTAATCGTGTTAAATTGATTTTACTGTATTGTAATGTAATATCTGATAAATTAAACCGTGCAATTTCAAAAAATTCATTAATTAAATCTTCAAGCCGTTCAGCTTTTTCTAATGAAATTGATAGATATTTTTCACGTAATTCTTGTGGTATTTGACTTTCGTCACGAAGTAAATTTAAATAACCAATTACAGATGCAAGCGGTGTTTTTAAATCATGAGCAAGATATAAAATTAAATCATTTTTACGTGCAGTTTCTTCTTTTAATATTTGTTCATGTTTTCTCATCTGTGTTTTTATTTCAGATATTTGTGTTGCAATTTCATTATATTTCTCTGGAAATACATCAGATACATCTTTTGAAGATAAAATATATTCATGTAACATTTGACCAATTTCTTTAGTATTCTTTTTTACTTTGGATTTAGCATAAAGATGCGATACTAATATAATAATAATCATTCCAATAAAAAGAATACTTATTAATACAATAAAGAGTAGCTGTTTTAGTTGATCCCAATTAAGTCGGCGTATAATGCCTACTTTCCCTGCATCAGGGATGTATTCTTCAAATGTTGTCATATAATTATTTTCAAACCAATCTACAAACATACCATTTAAAACGTTATCAAAAAAGAAAAAGACGAAAAAAACTACAATAACAAGAATAAGAAAAAACAAGAGAATATGAAATGTATTTTTTGATTTACTTTTCAATTTCATAACCTACACCCCATATTGTTTTAATAAACTTTGGATTTTTTGCTGGTTCATTTAGTTTTTCTCGTAACCGCCCAATATGTGCCATAACAGTATTGTTATTGTTAAAATATTTTTCTTTCCATACAGCTTCAAACAATTCTTCAGATGGTACAACTTTACCCTGATGTTCACATAAATACCAAAGAATAGAAAATTCAATTGGAGTTAATTGTATCTCTTTTTCATATAAAAAGCACTTATGATTATCTTTATTAATAACTAATCCACGAATATCATATTCATTTTTCTCAGTTATTTGTCTTAAAGCAGGATTATTATAACGCATATATCTTCTCAATTGAGTCTTTACTCTTGCAACAACTTCTAAAGGATTAAAAGGTTTTGTAATATAATCATCAGCACCCAATGTTAATCCCATAATTTTATCACCGTCTTCAACTTTTGCAGTAAGCATAATAACAGGATAAAAAAATTTCTCTCTAATTTTTTGGCAAATATGAAATCCATCAATATCAGGAAGCATTACATCTAATATAGCTAAATCCAATTGTATTTCATCGATACATTTTAGAGCATCTATTCCATTATAATATTTATATACAATATACCCATCATTTTTTAAATAGACTTCGATTAAATCAGCGATTTCTTTTTCATCATCTACTACTAAAATTTTTTCGCTCATTTTATTGCTCCTTATTCTATGCTAACATTGTTTCGATAATATCAATTGCATTTATATTACAAGTATTTATATTGAACAGTATAGCGAAAACAAACTATATTAGCAATAGTTAATAACAAATTATAAAAGAGTAGAATAATATATTTATTGTAAAAGTATACACTGCTAATGTTACTTTAAAGTGGGGCGCCTGCGTGCAGCCATATTTTATATGGCTGCTTTATGCAAAATAATATGATATATAAAGATATTGTTCTTAAGTCAATACTTATACTAAATCCTTATTCAGGGCTAAATTATTAGCATATTATTTTGCTTTTAGCGCATCAAAAGATGCGCTGCGCAGGCGCCCCTATGCATCAGGGGTACTTTTCATAATATATTTTTTATTAAGATTAGCTGTTTAACACATTTTTTGAATATTTTTAATTATTTAAGCTTATATTCTAAGATATTTTTAATTTTCAATATTACTATGGACATTGTATAATCTGTTAAATATAATCTTATCTATTTTAATTTAAAAAAGCTTCAGGATGGATTATATGGTCTTCTTTTGGATTTAGATTTGATAAATACTTGTCTGAAAGTAAAATACCGCGTTGAATAGAAAAATGTCCGAATCGTCTACGTATATTATCCATTGTATCTTCAATTTCTTCCTGCTTTTGTATTTTAGCTATATCAGGAAGAAAAGATAACTGTTCATTTTCCCGAAGAGATAGATTACATGCGCGTACACTTAGAGAACGAACTGGTTTACCTGAAGTATGATTCTGTTTATATAGTTCAAATGCTTTTTCAAATAATGCTTTTGAAGTACGGTTAGGATAAAATAAACTTCCTTGACGTTCATAACTGTGTAATTCCTTGTCTCTTATACCTATTTGAACAGTTTTGCATACAAATCCATATTCCCGCATTCTTGATGATACACTTTCACAAAGTATATATAAAATAATTTTGACATCTTCATCTGTTATTAAATCACGGGGAGTTGTAGTACTATTACTAATAGATTTAATTAGAGATTTTGCACCAATATTAGATACAGGTGAAGTATCCAGCCCATTAGCAAACATCCATAACATAATTCCATTTTTACCAAGAATATATTGAAGCAGCTTTTGATCTGCTTTAGCAAGATCGCCTATTGTATAAATACCGCATCGTTTTAGTTTATTATGTGTGGCCCGCCCTACATATAAAAGATCACTTACAGATAAAGGCCAGACAATTTCTTTAAAATGTTTACTTGTAATAACTGTAGTAGCATCTGGTTTTTTCATATCACTTCCAAGTTTGGCAAATATCTTATTATAACTTACTCCTACAGATACTGTTATACCAAGCTCAGACTTAATTTGTTTACGTATTTTATCGGCAATAGTTTTTCCATCGCCAAATAAATGAGTACTGCCAGTTACATCCAACCAGCATTCATCAATACCATATGGTTCTACCTGGTCAGTATATTCGCTATATATTTTTTTTGCCATGTTTGAATATTTAAGATATAAATCATAATGAGGTTCAACAAATATAATATCTGGACACATTTGTTTAGCCATCCATAATGGATTGCCTGTTTGAACACCATAAGCTTTTGCTTCATAAGTTTTTGCAAGGACTATACCATGACGTACTTCCGGATCTCCTACAACTGCTACAGGCTTTCCACGTAGTTTCGGATTATATAAACATTCTACAGAAGCATAAAAATTATTTAAATCAGAATGAAGAACAACTCTTTCCATAATTACTCCACAGATCAGAACAAACGTTTGTATATTAATATTATACAAAGAGAATATAAGCTCAGTCTATCGGTAAATATAGGAAGTTTGGTTTATATTACCATATTAGTTTCCATTATATTTATTAAGTCTTATGTAGAATATTTTTAATATATAATGTAATATAATTATTTTTATTGCATAAATAAATATAAAAAACAATAATTTTCTGCACAAAAAATAATAATTAAACATAATATAAAAATAAAGGTTATAAGATGTTGATTATTAATGATATTTATAAAATTAGTAAATATATTTGCAGAAAGGCGTGATATTACATATGGATAATAATTTTCAAGAGATGGTTAAAAGATATAAGGATGAAATAATGAATATGGCAAAAAGAGGAGGACAAATGCCATTATACCATCAAGCAGATGAATTTAATAATAAGCCGAGTGTAGAAGACACACAAATAGTAAACGATCAGAACGAAGAGGATATATATGGACCAGCGATACCAGTACAAACTAATCAACAAACTATAACTGAAACTAATCAACAGCAAGATAATGATCAACAAAATAATATGCAATCTAATGATGAACAACAATTAGAGCAAACAGAAATAAATAATAATACAACACAAGAAAATATAGAAAATCAAAACAATACAGCGATGCCAACGCCAAATATTCAAGAGCAAACAGATATGCTTATAGATTATCCTAATGAAGATGAAATAGTAATAGAAGATGAACCTTTTATTGATAAAGAAGAAGAATTAATGACTTACGAACAATTTCGAAATATTAATAGAAGTAGGGGATATTTAAAATTACAAGCTTTTGCAGGTAGACTTTCTACGCCAGTACAAAATGTAAAAATAATAATTAGTAAACAATTTTCGGATATGGATAGAGTATTTTATACTGTAAGCACAAATGAAAATGGTATAGTAGATAATCTTGAATTACCAACAATTGATAGAAGATTATCACAATCACCAACAGGAGCGTTATCATTTGCAACTTATAATGTTAAAGCATTTCATCCGGATTTTAATACAATAGAATTTAGGCAAGTGCCTATATTTGATGGGATAAAATCAATTCAACCAATTAGACTTATTCCAAGAGGAATAAATAATCAATAACAAAGGTAGTGATGATATATGCCTGTTACTCCAGTAATACCAGAATTCATAACTGTACATTTAGGTTTACCGAACCAGTCTGCAAGGAATATACAAGTACCTTTTGTAGATTACATAAAAAATGTTGCATCAAGTGAAATATATCCTACCTGGCCAGAAAATGCTTTGCGTGCTAATATATTAGCTCAGATTACTTTTGCATTAAATAGAATTTATACTGAGTGGTATCCAAGCCAAGGATATGATTTTGATATAACAAATACTACACAATATGATCAAAAATTTATTGAAGGCCGTGATGTCTTTGAAAATATAAGTGAAATTGTTGACAATATTTTTAATGATTATGTAGTAAGACAAGGTACAATACAACCGTATTTTACAAGTTTTTGCAATGGCACAACTACTACATGCGAAGGTTTATCCCAATGGGGTACCGTTGAATTAGCTAATCAAGGTTTGTTACCTTATGAAATCTTACAATATTATTATGGTGATGATATAAATATAGTCTTTGATGCACCAGTACAAGGTGTATTAGCTTCATACCCAGGCATACCTCTTAGATTGGGAAGTGCAGGGGATGACGTAGCATTAATTCAAAGGCAATTAAACCGTATTGCACGAAATTATCCAGCTATTCCAACTATTGAAGAAACAAATGGCTTTTTTAATGTACAAACAGATGCTGCAGTAAGAAAATTCCAAGAAATATTCAATTTAACTGTTGATGGTATTGTTGGTAAAGCTACTTGGTATAGAATAAAATTTATATATAATGCAGTTAAAAGATTAGCCGACTTGTATTCTGAAGGTATTACGTTAGAAGAAGTAGAACCAATCTATTCTGAAACGTTACAAGAAGGAGATGTTGGTGATCAGGTAAGAGTAGTACAGTATTATTTGGCGGTTATAGGATTTTTTGATGAAAATATACCATTTGTAACAGTTGATGGAATATATGATCAAAATACAGTACAAGGAGTCAGAGCATTTCAGGAACAAAATGGATTAGAACCTACGGGAATTATGGATAGATTTACATGGAATGCATTAATAGCAGCATATAATAATACTATTAATAATTTACCACCAGATTTATTATCGTTTAGCAGCGAAATTTATCCAGGTAGATTTTTATCAATAGGTATGCAAGGGGATGATGTAGAAGATTTACAAATGTTTCTACAACGAGCCGCACGTAATGATCCATCAATACCTCCTGTACAAGTAACTGGTGTATTTGATGAAGCTACAGAAGCAGCAGTAATAGCATTTCAAACTGAATATGATTTGCCTGTTAACGGCATAGTTGGCCCTATTACATGGAATAGTATAGTTCAGGTATCAAAAGGAATAAATGTAAATCAATAAAAAAAGATTTCCCGAGATATTTCCCGGGAAATCTTTTTTATTAGTTATAAAACCAAATTAATATTTAATAAAAATTTATTTTATAACAATGACTGATACTGATTTATCAGTTGCGAATACATTACCAGAACCATCAATGCCGCTGATATTGATTACACGAGGTGCACCCTTAGAACCAATGCTCATAGCATAAACGTATTCGATTGTATCGCCATTTTCAGTCTTGCTTATGAGTGTTTTACCCATATCGCTGCCATATTCATTTGTGAATTTAACACCAGTTACACTTGCTGATGTTTCAACAGTTACTTTGAACATGGAGTTAGTACGTACGATCTTAACATTATCTGTAAGATATGCGTTTAAGATTTCAGGTTTTGCAGTAGATTCGGAGATTTGATCAACTATATTTACTGTAAATTCTGCTTCTTTTACCATACCTTCGCCCATATCAACGTTTACATTGATTGTACGTGTTCCTTTTGTACCAATAGCAATGTTATATACCCATGTTGAATATCCATCTGGACCTAATTGGTAATCAACAAATGCTTTACCAAGTTCTTTGCCATATTCATTTGTGAAGCTTACATCATAAGCATCTTCAGGAGCCATAACTGTTACCTGAATAGTGCTGTTTGGAGTATAAGCATCTTTATCTGTGTAAGCATATGTCTGAACATAATCTGTATTAATATCTGTAAGAGTTACATCATAATAAACAGAATAACGATCATTAATGTATTCCCAGAAAGGTTTAAGTGTAAAGTTTTCGCCTTCAATTTTGAACTGGAGTTTAGA
>JABLTR010111593.1_pt1 | contig 18477 bp, 16 predicted proteins | sample 7160071 | NCBI WGS metagenome assembly JABLTR01 (sample SAMN14651230, study PRJNA627086) | human gut metagenome | isolation source: feces | host: Homo sapiens
AAAACTTCTCAGGACACTCAGCGGAGAGATGACAAAGAACGAGGCTATCCAGTACGTTACATCCATCGATATCCAGTGTCTTGGACCCGTTATCTAATTTCGATCTCTATTCAAAAACATATATGCCTTATGCTCAGGACCGGTCCAATGGGGGACCGGTCCTCTGCTTTTAGATGGCTTTTATGCCATTTTGTCCCCATTTTATGGCTTTCTATGGCTTTTGCACCTTTTGCGGCCTTTATCTGGCCTTTATGCCTTTTTTGCACCTTTTTGTTTACTTTATGTGCCCGTATGCCTTTTCCTGTATGCCCCCTCCTTGGGGCCATTTCCGTTCCTATCCACAGTATATCCCGCCTGCCCCTTTGTCCCGTGCCAGCTGTCCCCCTCCTTTGAGCATCTTTTCCGCCCATCCTTTGCCACTCTCACCTCATCCGGCCATCTTTTTCACCCATTTTGCCGCACCCCTCATCTGTCCGGACCGAAGGGGCCGCCCTTTCGACCCTTTCGGCCGTCTTTTTATGGGTTCACGGCCTGCCTTCTGCCTGACGTAAAGGCCATAAGGGCCATAGCCGACGGCGTTCAGGGACACAAAGCCATGGCCAACAAGGGTAAATGGTACAGTTTCCTCCTAAAGGCGCTAAAAGGCGTTTAAATCCCTCTTGCAGCGGCGTTTTACGCCTCTTAGTGTAAATAATGGCGGCTTAAGAACCATATATGAAGCCGGCAGACAGAGCAAAAAAGAGACCGGCTTTTTAAGCCGGTCCCTTTGTCATCAGAAATATATTACTGCATATTATGAAAGTCATTGGTCATAGGTTTTATGAAATATGAAGTTTTAAGGCGTGTATTAAAATTTTATCTTTTGTCCTTATTTTTTAGGGATAAGTTCCTTATACATCTCCACATACTTGTCGGGACGGAAGTCTGTCTTGCCGTCTATGAGGGGATTGGGCTCGAAAATATCACGGCCTGCCAAAGTAAGGTCGATGGTCGCCGTATACATTTCACTTTCGGCAGCTCCCTCATCGGTGAATTTATGTCCAGCGTAATAATGGGCCTCCCAGAAATTCCTGCTGGGTCCTATGATGCTGCTTCCGCCCCAGAACACATTATAAAGATCCTTTCCGCCCAGGTTAGAGGATACTATATACATCTGGTTTACTATGCTGTGTCCTTCCAGGGTCGTGGAACCATAGGCCCTTCCATGGCACTGGGCAAGAGCTGTGCAGTTTATGTGCATACGGCAGCCCTTTGCTCCCTCGTATCTCATCAGCTCAGGGAAACTATAGGAGTCATAACATATGGATATGCCTATGGGGCCCCAGGGAGTATCAAGTATGAATGGTTTGTCTCCCCTTGCTGCCCAGTGGGGTTCAGGATAGGGCAGATGCATCTTCCTATAGGAGCCGATGAGGCCCTCAGGTCCAAATACAGCCACTGAATTATATATTATCGTCGGATCATCGGGGTCCCTTTCGGGAAGTCCAAACACGGCATATATGCCAAGTTTTTTTGTAAGTTCAGCCACCTCCATGGTGGAAGGTCCAGGAACGAGTTCAGCTTCAATGGTCTGCATTTTTTCAGGTTTTTCCTTATCCTCCTCATCGTCATAGCCTGTGAGGGCCATTTCAGGAAATACCACCAGGTCTGATCCTTTTTTATGGGCTGCCTCTATATATCCCTTTATCCTGTTGAGGTTCACGCTCTTATTTCCCCATACCGCGTTAAATGTAACGGTAGATACTGTTATTATATCCTTTCTCATATCTTTTTCCTCCTTAAAAAATAAAGACGCATAGCATGTGCTTACAGGCACCTCTTTGCGTCTTAAGGTATTCTTAGATTTTTATATTTTTTATGTTTCTCTTTGATTTAAGGCAGATTATATTATTTTTGTTCCGCCGTTTCAAGCCATTGAAAAAGACTGTAAATATAATCCATACTTTGGAAAAAATATTCCACCTTCAGTTTCTGCCCCTAAAATTTCTTTGAGCATTTCAGTCCATGTATATTTTTTCTCCAAACTGCGGATATTTAAGACATAAAAGAAATCAGTTTTAAAACAGAGAAACACGAAATACACAGTCCAAGGAGGACAAAATATGAAAGACAACAAAATTTTCAGCATACTGCAGCGTGTGGGCAGATCCTTTATGCTTCCCATCGCCATACTTCCTGTGGCGGGCCTGTTCCTTGGCATCGGCGGTTCATTCACCAATGCCGCCATGATCGAGACCTACGGCCTGACATCCATACTGGGAGAAGGCACGATACTTCACTCCCTTTTAACGGTGTTGAACGCCTGCGGATCAGTGGTATTTGATAATCTTCCCCTGCTTTTTGCCATAGGCGTGGCCATAGGAATGGCAAAAAACGAAAAGGCCGTGGCAGCCCTTTCAGCTGTCATCGCATTTTTTATAATGAACTCAGCCATGGGCGCCCTCATAGAGCTTACGGACGCGGTAAACACCCTGCCCGATGGCTCCATAGGCGTAAACTTAGGCATAACCACCCTTCAGACCGGTGTGTTTGGCGGAATAATCGTCGGTCTTGGCACCGCCGCCCTGCATAACCGTTTCTATAAGATAGAACTCCCCCAGGTATTTTCATTTTTCGGGGGCACAAGGTTCGTTCCCATCGTATGCGCCGCCGTATATCTTCTGGTGGGCATAGGCTTATTTTTCATCTGGCCCATTATCCAGAGGGGCATACTGGCCGTGGGAGGCCTTGTTTTGAGGTCAGGCTATGCCGGCACCCTAATATACGGAATAATCGAAAGGGCTCTCATACCCTTTGGACTTCATCATGTTTTTTATATACCTTTCTGGCAGACCAGCGTCGGCGGCACTGCCATGATAGACGGGGTACTGGTGGAAGGCGCCCAGAACATATTTTTTGCTGAACTGGCCAGTCCCAACACAGTCAAATTCAGTTCAGACGCCACCAGATTTTTAGCGGGAAAATTCCCCTTTATGATATTTGGACTTCCCGGTGCGGCCTTTGCCATGTACCGTTTGGCAAAGCCCGAAAAACGTAAGGCTGTGGGAGGACTTCTCCTTTCGGCTGCCCTTACCAGCCTTCTTACGGGAATAACCGAGCCCCTGGAATTCACCTTCCTTTTTGTGGCTCCCATACTTTATGTGATCCACTGTATATTTGCCGGCCTGTCCTTTATGCTCATGCATATATTGGACGTGGGCGTGGGAATGACATTCTCCGGAGGATTTATAGATCTATTCCTTTTTGGAATACTTCAGGGAAACGCCAAAACCAACTGGATATGGATAGTTATAGTCGGCATAGCTTACTTTTTCCTTTATTATATCGTATTTTCGGCTGTTATCCGCTGGAGAGACTTAAAAACTCCCGGCCGTGAGGACAGCGGAGAAAGCAGGCTTTACACCCGTGCCGACTACAACGAGGCTAAAAACAGTGAGGCTGGAAATGCCTCAAAGGGCGGTTCAAAGGGCGGCTCCAAGGCCGGAGACAGTGATACGGATACCATATCCCCCGCCATCGTGGAAGGTCTTGGAGGATTAGAAAATATATCCGATGTGGACTGCTGTGCCACAAGGCTGAGATGTTCCGTAAAGGACGGAAGTCTTGTAAACGATGATCTTCTCAAATCCACGGGAGCTGCGGGCGTCATAAAGAAAGGCAAAGGCGTACAGATAGTGTATGGTCCCAGGGTCACCCTTATTAAATCCAACCTTGAGGAATATATCGACGAGGCGGAAAAGAGGGGCGCAGATGGAGAAAACGGCCAGGAAAAATGCGTAAGCTCCATAATACTTGCCTGTCCCGTCAGCGGCCGGGCAGACACCATAGACAAGACACCTGATGAAGCCTTCTCCCAGGGAATGATGGGAAACGGCGTAGTCATATTCCCTAAAAACAATGTGGTCTATTCCCCCGATGACGCCACTGTAGTCCATGTATTCCCCACAAAGCACGCCATAGGGCTTATGACTGATTCAGGCTTGGAGATACTCATACATGTGGGGCTGGATACGGTAAAACTTGACGGCCACGGATTCACTGTATTTGTCAGTGAAGGCCAGCATGTGAACAGGGGCGACAAACTTTTATCCTTTGATATGAAATATATAAGGACCCATGCCGCCAGTGATGCCATACCCCTGGTATTCACCGGAGGAGGAAGCACAGCTGTGAAGCTCATAAAGGGCCCCGGAAGCTATATATTTGGAGAAGATATGATAGAAGTTACGGAGGAATAGTATCATAAAAGCGGAAAGAAATATCTTTCCGCTTTATTTTTTATTTGCTCCTGGTATGTTATACTTATACCAAGGTTTAAACAAATGTATCCGGTCAATATAAGGAGCTGATAACATGAAAAAGATAGGCGTCATACATACCACACCTGCCACCCTGGAGAGCACCAAGGAGCTGATAAACAGGCTCATCGAAGGGGCTGAGGTCATGAACATTCTTGATGATACAATACTTCCCGATATGGCTGCGGAACACCGGGTGGACCTGGTCAGGGAAAGATGGATAAACTATGCCCGTATAATGGAAAAGATGGGAGCGGACGCGGTACTGAGTGCCTGTTCCACGGTTGGGCCATTTGCCGAGGAAGCGGATAGCATATTGAAAATACCCGTATTAAGGATAGATGATGCCATGGCGGAAAAGGCGGCTGAGACCGGAGGAAAAATAACGGTGCTGGCCACATTCAAGCCCACCCTTGGACCCACAACGGATCTCATAAGGCGTAAAAATCCCCATGCCAAAATAAAGACAGTGCTCATAGATGAGGCATACAAAGAGCTGGCCCTTGGGAACCGTAAAAAACATGATGAGCTCATAGCCGCAGCCGTAAAGGCTGAGATGGATGATGCGGATGTAATAGTTCTGGCACAGGCGTCCATGGCAGGAGCCCTTGAGGAAAGATCGGAAAAAATACTTACCAGTCCGGAAATGGGCATAATGAAGCTCAAAAAAATACTTGAAAAATAAGATATAAAAAGATAGTAAAAAATATAAAAATAAGGGTATCAGGCTCAACACCTGGCACCCTTTTATTTTATGAATTTTGAATTTTTTCTGATGGAGGCCTTGGCGGAAATGAGAATATCCGTCAAAAGGCGGAGTTCATATTCACTGCAGTCGGATATTATCTCCTGGATTTCCGCAGAAAACACCTTTCCGGAGGCTGCCACATTGTCGCATAGGAGCTCATCGGCGGATACGGACAGGGCATCAGCAACAGCCATAAGGGCAGGGAGGCTCAGTTTAGAGCTTCCGGTCTCGATATTGCTCATGTGGGTGGTGGAAAGGCCGGCCTTTTCAGCCAGAGCCTCCTGGGTGAGACCTGTTTTCAAGCGGTTTTTTCTTATCCTTGAGCCGATGGCCTTGTAATCTATATCCATAAAAATACCTCTCTGATTTTTAATTATTGATCTTTCTATACCCTGGTTTACCTAGATGCGCTCTGATTATCATATTAAAAAACACACAGATGACTGTGTGTCTTTTAAGAAGAATAGGGTATATTTAAAACATTTTGGGTGTGTTGGTACCTTATTCAACCCGGCAGTTTGCGAGGAAGCCGGGTTAAAAATAAAGGAGCGGCAACATTAACCGATTGCTTGGCGGCAGTCCGTTATATTTTCTAATTTTTATTAAGCTCCTTATTAAAACAAATATATTCAGACTAAAGATCATTTGGTATATCTTTGTTGTCTGATTTCAAATCGATTATATATCGTGTTTTGATGTCTGTCAATAGGCAGGCCTATATTTTTTGTTAAATTTCGGGCATATTTATGGACATCGTGGTATATCCTGTATTTGGTAATCTGACAATATAATTAAATTTAGGTGTTTACATGTATTATTTTTTGATGTACAATTGTTACTGGAAAAAATACAAGTAAGGAGTCAAATGTACTGATGGCTGAAACAAAAGATATAACAACAAAAGATGATTTTCCCTATGAATATATACTTCAGGGCGCCGATAAAATAACCGCTGACTATCTGGTGGAACAGTTTAAAAACCTTATACTTTCCGATAAATTTCCCGCCGGATATACCCTCCCCAACGAAAATACCCTCTGCGAAAAGCTGGGTACGGGAAGGAGCACCCTCAGGGAAGCCTTTAAGGTGCTTTCCGCCTACGGTCTCATAACAAGGACTAAACATGGCACATACATAAATGAAAGCAAAGATTTCAGTACATCTCTTATGATAGATTATAACTTTGAGGAATCGGGAATGAGAGAAATACTCGAATTCAGAAAAATATTCGAGGCTGAATCGGCATATCTCGCCGCCCAGAACGCCACCACCGATGACATAAAGGAACTTAAAAAAATAATGATAAAGATCGAGGACTGTGAAGGCAATCCATCAGCCCTTTCATATAATGATGTGGCATTCCACTATATGATAGCCAGATGCACCCATAACCGCCTGCTTCTGAGTATCATGAAGCTCATATCCGACACATATTATAAGGGTATAAGGAGCCAGTTTGAGAAAATAGGACACATTGGTGAGCAGACAACACTCCAGGCTACCATCTACCACCATACTAAAATATTTGATTCCATCCTTTTGAAGGATTCCGAGGCCGCAGCCAAGGCCATGAGAGACCATATGGACTCCATACTTGGAGAAATAGAAAAACTTGAACCAGAGACTAAATAAAAAAATCCTGAGTTTACCGACTCAGGATTTTTTGTTTTCTTCGGGATATGTTATCATTCCGTTTGCGTCCTCAAATTCCTTTACGCATTTTCTTATAAGATAAAGTATCTGCCCGTTTCCGGAACGGCCTTCATACTTAGCAATGTATTTAAGTTTATAGTGCAGCTCAGGGTCTATTTCTATTCCCAGATGCTTGTTTGCTGGATCTCTCATATCATCACCGCCCATATTTACTATATAATAAATAGGGACTTTAGGAATAGAAAAACGCACCCTCTTGGAGGGTGCGTTATGTATTTGTGTTATAAAAGTGTTACTGCTCCATGTTTAACAACTACAATTGGATCAACTGCAGCTTTAAATGTATTAATAGCACTTGTTACATTATTCTGTTCACTGCAGCTTAATTTTAATGTATTTATTGATGTATCTGCTGCATTTAACGCATTTATTAAAGTCTGCTCATTTGTTTTGAGTATCCACTTTTCTCCTTCTAAAAGAGAAGCAGCTTCTTCATCACTATTAAATACATGGACATTTATAACTGCAGGCTGAACTCCTGCCTGAGTATTTTTATATCCATTTACAAGATCAACAAATTCTTTAATACCGTAATTGAGCTTTAAAACCTCTGTATTAAGTTTATTCAATGCATCAGCAACTTCTGCATTTGTCGCTCCATTATCAGCTGCTACTGTCCTTGCATTTGAAAGAGCATTATTAAATCCGTTTAAATCTGCTGCCCAGCGGCTTTTCATTGATACTGTAGTACCATCAGAAGCCTGTGTTGGGTTTATTAAACTTGCTGAATTTATAGCATCATTAAGAGCAGTTTTGTCAGCTCCTGTAACAGTTATTTTTTTTGTGCTTGTAACCGTTTTATTATTTAATGTTGTTACTGTCACAGTAATATCTGTTGTTCCCGCTGATTCAGGCGTTATTTTTCCCTTATTTACTTTAGCAACATCTGGTACTGAACTGCTCCATTTCAACTCTTTGACTTCTGCTCCTTCAGGCTCTACTTCTGCCATAAGATTAAGTGTTCCGTCAATTGCAACTGTATCTGAACCTTCGATCGTTACTCCAGTTGCTTCTACTTTATTTTCCTCTACTGTGATTGTCTTTTCAGCAGTGTATTCTTTACCGTCAGAGGTCTTTACGGTTACCATAATTGTAGCCTGACCAGGTGCAACTGTTGTTATATTCCCCTGGTTTACCTTTGCTGTTTCAGGATTTTTACTCTGCCATGTAGTTGATTCAACTTTAGCGCCTTCAGGCTCTACTTTTGCTGTAAGCTTGATTGTACTGCCATCTGTTACTTTATCTGGACCTTCGATCGTTACTTTAACTTCTTGAGCCTTCTCACTTACAGTTACCTTACATGTTGCTGTCTTTCCGCCATCTGCCGTTGTAACAGTGATAGTTGCTGTTCCTTCTCCTACTGCTGTTATTTTTCCGCTATTATCTACCTTCGCAACGCTCTCTTTATTGCTCGACCAAGATAAACTCTTATTTGTTGCCGTTGAAGGTTCAATCGTGGCTGTAAGAGTTTCTGTTTGACCCTTTTCAAGGCTTAATTCTGTTTTATTAAGTTTAACTCCTGTAACGCTGATTCCATTTACAGTTCCGCTTCCGCTTGTCTTTTCAACGGTACCGCTGTCCTTTACAGTGATGTCAACATTAGTATAAATTTCTTTTACTTTTCCTTTGACTGTAAATGTACTTCCCTTAGCGTTTGATGATACTGTAAGTTTAGTAATATCTGAACCGCTGTTAATTGTAAGATTACTTGTCTTTGTTATAACATCAAGGCTCTTAACGTCTGTTTCGATTACAACCTCACTTGATGTTCTTACTTCCACATTATCAAGAACTACTCCGCTTTCGCTTTCTTCAATAATAGCGCCGTTTTCACTGATAATGACTTTTCCTTTAAGGTGGCTGGCTGTATATTTATCAAATTCAACAGCAACGGGGTCATATTTATATGATTTTCTCACATAAATGTTTCCGCTGATCTCGCAGTCCTCAAATGTGATGGAGTTCTTTCCGCCGCCTTCAATATATACATTGCCCTTTATTACGAGGTCTTCAAGGCTAACGTTGCCTTCTCTTACATCGTCATCGATGGTAAGGTTGCCATAAATGGTCATATCCTCAAGGGTAATATCCTCACCTGTTACCTTAACATCATCATACTTGCCGCCTCTATATGTCTTATCATACCTGCTGGCTGTCAGGTCATCATATCTTGAGCTGCCGCCGTAGGTGATGTCGCCTGATGAGTTCTGTGTATAGGTAGGTTTTGAAGCGCCGTTCTTAGTGGAGAGGTCATCGGGTTTGATGCTTGATCTTACTCCGCTGGCATATACGGTCATGTCTTTGATATCGCCCTTGCCTGTGATCCTTACTTCGTCATAGAGGTACATATCTTTGACCTTGGCGCTGTTGAAGTTGATTGTAGCGTTATCAGCGTTCTTTGTGGCTGTGAATGTATCGATGACACAGTCTGAAAGAAGTTTGATATTTGTTTCCTCGTCAAGTTCAACTTCCTTTATCTCGGCATCAAGGGTAACATAATCGTTGAAGTCCTCATCGATAACTACCTTTGTGTAGCCGCTTCCGGTAAGTCTGCCGTATTTTTCAAAGGTGGTCTTTTTAACTGTGGTCTTTCCTGTGGCTGAGAATGCGGCGTCACTATAGCTCATTTCAAGCTCATTGATCTCACAGTTTTTAGCTGTGATGGTCCTGCCGCCCTCAACGATTATCTTTCCTTCCACCTTGACATTATCAAGGCTGATGTCCTTCTTGGAAAGGCTGCTGGAGATGACCAGGTCACCTTTGATTATCTTATCCTTAAGGGATGTTTCTTTAAGGGTATAGTTATTTAATTCTTCTCTGTCGTCCTCTGCGGGAGCCTTATAATTGAGGGTCTTATCAAGGGCGATAACAGCTTCAGCCCTTGTAAGGTATCTGTCGCCTTTAAAGTCTCCATCGGGGTATCCTGCCATGATGCCTGCCTTTGAAACAGCTCCCACATATCCGGCTGCCCAGGAAGCGATATATCTGTAATCGCTGTACTTAGCCGCCGATGCGTAATCCTGTCCAAGGGAGCATATCTGGGATATCATAACAGCTGCTTCCTGGCGGCTCACGGGGTCATCGGGACGGAAGATACCATTGCCGTCTCCCCTTACATATCCTGCCGCAACGCCCTTCTGGATATCGTTATATCCCCAGTAGGAAGCGCTCACATCGCTGAAATAGGTATATCCTGTCTTAGTATAGCCCATGGCCTCATTCACAAGGCGTACGAACTCAGCCCTTGTGATGGAGTTATTGGGTTTGAATGTGCCGTCGGGATAACCGCTTATATATCCCTTGGAAGTCCACTGGATGATAGTACCCTGTGCCCAGTGTCCTCCTATATCAGTTGGCATTGCCGCCAAAGCGGTGGAACTTAAGGCCAGCGACATGGTAAGAGCAGCCGCTAAAGCCATACATCTTTTCTTGTTCTTCATAATTAACACCTCCGAATAAAAACTTATGATTCCTGATAAAAAATCCTAAATATGTCCAAAAACCAGTAAATGATATCTTCTCCGTAATTTAACTCTATAGCATTTTTAAGGGATATACAACCGGTTTAAGCCTTTAGTAAGAAATACTTAATAATTTGTAATATTTGTAACAATCCACTGTTTATGGGGCCTGAAGCAAAAATAGGTCTTTATTGATGTCTTTATTATGGTCTTATTAGTGTCCTTTTTAGGGTCTTTATTATTAAGACAGTTAACTATATATTTAAAGTTTCCGGAAAATAAAAAATCCCCGTTTTTTAAACGGGGAAATAATGGAAATATCATTTATTCATGATCTTTATAAGTTTGAATATCTGTGAAACTTCTTTCTTTATATTTTTAACGGTGGTGTCCCTGTCCATGGCCTCCTCCAATGTCATGGCCTTATCTATGACGGGGAAAATGGCGTCTATGCCCTTATCATTGCAGAGGTAAGCATCATCGGTGACGCATCCGGCAATACCTATGACAACGGCACCATTTTTCTTAGCCCTGGCGGCAACTCCTGAAGGTGCCTTGCCCATGGCTGTCTGGCTGTCTATCCTGCCTTCGCCTGTTATGACGAAGTCAGCGCCCTCAAGCACCTTGTCTATACCCGTCTCGTCCAGGATTATCTCAACACCGGGTTTCAGCTCTCCGCCAAGATATGCCATAAATCCATATCCCAGACCGCCGGCGGCTCCGCTTCCGGGAGTATGGGCACAGTCCACACCGAGTTTTTCCTTTGTGACCTCGGAAAAGCTCTTAAGGGCGGCATCCAGGAAAAGCACATCTTCAGGGGACGCTCCCTTCTGGGGTCCGTATATATGGGAGGCGCCCCTCTCTCCGCAGAGGGGATTATCCACATCACATGCTATCTTAAATACACATTCCTTAAGCTCAGGCAGGGCCCTGCTTATGTCTATGTCCCTTATGTCAGCGGTATATTTTCCGCCCTTTTTCGTTTCATTTCCGTTTTCGTCCAGAAATCTGAATCCCAGAGACTGGAGCATACCCACACCGCCGTCATTGGTGGCGCTTCCGCCGATGCCTACGATAAACTCACGGCAGCCCCTTTTTATGGCGTCCTTTATCATATCTCCAACTCCATAGGTGGTGGCAAGGAGGGGATCTCTCTCATTTACGGGAACCAGAGGAAGTCCTGAGGATGAAGCCATCTCCATGACAGCCATGCCATTGACGATGCCGTATGATGCCATACGTTTTTCACCCATGGGGCCCGTGGCTTCCGTCTCTATGAGTTCTCCGCCCATGCCGTATACAAGGGTCTCCACCGTGCCCTCGCCGCCGTCGGCCAGGGGCATGACTATGACCTCAGCTTCGGGAAATACCGACAATATGCCTTCCTTAGCCGCATTGCCCGCCTCTATGGATGATACGCTGCCCTTAAATGAGTCGATCGCTGTTACAACTTTCATAATATCCCTCCGTTTATCAGTCTGAGAATAAATTTCCGGCCACTTATGTTTTACTTTTTATATAAACTGTGTGAGTCTGGTCATGTTTTGGTCCATCTTTTGGTCCATCTGGTGCTGCTTCCTGTTAAACCACTATGATCCATTTAACATCAAAGCTCGATGACTTCCGCCTCGTCCACGGCCTTATTCAAAAGCTCGTCCAGCTTATCCAGACGGGACTCTATTTTTTCTATGACACTGGTCTTAGGCTTTGTCTCGGGGTGCTTTGCCACGAATATGGTGCAGCAGTCCTCATAGGGCCTTATGGAAATGTCAAAGGTGCCTATTTTTCTGGCGATGTCCACTATCTCCTGTTTATCCAGTCCCGCAAGGGGCCTTAATATGGGCATGGTGGCTGCGGCACTTATGGCATGGAGGCCCTGCATGGTCTGGCTTGCCACCTGTCCCACGCTGTCGCCCGTTATGACAGCAAGAGCTCCGTCCCTTTCTCCCAGCATACATGCTGCCCTGGTCATGGCACGTTTTAAAAATATGGTGAGCTTATCATGGGGCACGCTTTCCAAAAGATAAAGCTGAAGCTCCGTAAATGGCACCACATAAAGTTTGAAACTTCCCGTAAACTCCGTGAGCCTCTGGGCCAGGTCAACGACCTTCTGTTTTGCCCTTTCGCTGGTATAGGGGGGTGAATTGAAATAAACTCCCTCCACCTCAACGCCTCTTTTTGCCATCATAAAGGCTGATACGGGGCTGTCTATTCCTCCCGAGAGCATAACTATGCCCTTGCCCGATGAACCCACGGGAAGGCCTCCCAGTCCCTTTATCTGCTTCGAGTATATATAGGCGTCGTTCCTGAGCTCTATGTATACCGTAAGTTCAGGATTATGCACATCCACAGTGAGGTTATCAAAGTTATCCAGTATATATTCGCCCACATCGGCTGAGACTTCCCTGGATTCCAGAGGATAGCTCTTATTTGAGCGTTTTGTCTCTATTTTGAATGTTTTATAGTTTTCAACGCCTATGGTCCTCATGTGTTCGGCGCATACTTTTTTAAGGTTGTCCAGGCTCTGGTTCTTTACCCTTACTCCGGGAGAAACTCCTATTATCCCCATGATGCACAGGACTTTAGGGATAACTCTGTCAAAATCTATCTCTCCGCCTCTATCCTCCAGGATGAGCCTTCCCTGTTCCTTGACCACATAGAAATCTCCCATGCCGTCGAGATTTTTCCTAATGGTCCTTAAAAGCCTTTCAATGAAAAACTTCCTGTTGTTTCCCCTGACGGCTATTTCTCCGTATTTGATTATGAGTACCCTTTCTTCGGATCTCTCAGTATTATTATTTTCAGTCATTTCTTTACCTCATGTATTTTCTCAAAAAAGCGGTCTTTTCCTTAAGCACCTCAAGGCAGAAAAGGGCCTCTTCCACGGTGTTATATCTGCAGAAGCTGAAACGTATGGCTCCCTCGACCCTGACTTCCGAAAGCCCCAGGGCTGAAAGCACGGTGCTGGCTCCCTTTTTCTTACTGTTGCAGGCGCTTCCTGCTGAAACATATATTTCCTTTTCCTCCAGGGAGTGAAGTAAAACCTCGCTCCTTAAGCCGTTAAAGCTCACATTGAGCACATAGGGGCTTCCTTCCTCCAGGGAAGGTCCATTTATATGGGTCTTAGGTATCTCGCTCAAAATACCCTCGGCCAGGGTCCTTTTGACCTCCATGACATTTTTAAGATGCTCGTCCATATGATTGCAGGCAAGCCTTACAGCCTCCCCAAGGCCAACGATGGAAGGTGTGTTTTCCGTTCCTGACCTCTGTCCCCTTTCATGGCCTCCTCCATATATGATGGGCCTTACCTTAAGCCCCTTTTTCATATAGAAAAATCCTACGCCCTTAGGTCCGTGTATCTTATGGCCGCTCATGGAAAGCATATCTATGCCCATCTTTTTAACATCTATGGGATATTTTCCAAAGGCCTGTACAGCATCCACATGGTAGAGGGTATCCGGGTTTATGCTCTTTATGGCTTTGCTTATCTCAGCGGCGTTCTGAATGGTGCCTGTTTCGTTATTTATCAAAATGGTGCTGACCAGTACGGTATCCTTCCTTATGGCCGCCTTGAGCTTTTCTATATCAATATATCCGCCTTCGTCCACATCCAGAATGGTTATGTCCCAGCCCTTTTCCTGGAGCCTTCTCATGGGCATGAGCACAGCCGGATGCTCGATGGAGGTGGTTATCATATGTTTACCGCTTCTTTTATAGCCCTCGGCCGTTCCGAATATGGCCCAGTTGTCATCCTCCGTTCCCCCTGAGGTGAAATATATCTCCTCGGGCAGGGCGTTTATGGACTGAGCCATTATTTTTCTGGCTTCGTTCATCTCCCTTTCGGCGTTAACGCCCATCATGCTCTGGGAAGATGGATTGCCGTAATTTTCCAAAAGCATATGTCTTACTTTTTCCGCTACTTCATCCGCTGCCCTTGTGGTGGCGGCATTATCAAAATATATCATCCGTTACCCCTCACATTACAATTCACACATTACATATCCAGATAAAACAGAGTATTGGCTATGGCTGCCATTCCAGCGGTCTCCGTCCTTAATATCCTCTTTCCCAGGGTCACGGGGACTGCTCCGCCCTTAAGGGCCGTCTCTATCTCACCGGAAGAAAATCCGCCCTCAGGCCCTATGAATACAGCCATCTGTCCGCCTTTGGCACTGTCCTTATCTTTTTTATATTCTTCCAAAAATCCCTTAAGGCCCCTGTCCCTTTCATTTTCATAGGGTATCATGGCCCAGCCGTCCTCACAAGCCCTTTTCACAGCCTCGGAAAAATCCATAACTGAGCCTATTTCAGGTATTATGCCCCTGCCGCTCTGTTTGGCCGCGGACTCGGATATTTTCTGCCATCTCTCTATTTTTTTCTTTTCCTTATTTTTATCTATCTTTACTATACATCTTTCCGTATTCACCGGGACTATTTTAAATACCCCCAGTTCCACACATTTCTGTATTATGAGCTCCATCTTATCGCCCTTGGGAAGTCCCTGATAGAGGGTTATCCTGAGAGCAGGCTCGCTCTGGGTGGGGGCGGTGCTCACTATTTTGAGCCTTACTTCCCTGTCGTCTATATCCGTTATCTCAGCCTCATGGTCATTGCCGCAGCAGTCGCATACGGTTAACATCTCTCCGGCCTTTGACCTGAGCACCCTTGATATATGGGATGCGTCATCTCCCGTTATGGTTATGACACCGTCCTTTATATTTCCGCTCTCAACAAAAAATCTCGGCATTTTTCCTCACCCGTTCTCAGCCATTATATCTGGAGGCCACAGCCGCCCAGCCTTTTTTCCTCTTTATCTCTATGACGTCAAAGTTCTTCTCCTCAAGGGCCTTGAGCACATCGTCCAGCCTTTCGACTATTATGCCGGAAGATATGAATATTCCTCCGTCCTTGATGCAGTCAGGCACCTTAGATGTGAGGGCAATAATAACATCGGCAACGATGTTTGCCTCCACCACATCATATTTTTTGCCGGAAAATGTGTTTTCCAGCTCCTTATCGTTTATGATGTCACCGCTGAGCACCGTGTATACGTCCTTTCCGATGCCGTTCATGGCGGCGTTGGTATAGGCGATGTCAATGGCGTTGGGGTCTATGTCCACGGCATCCGCATGGACAGCTCCAAGCAGCAGTGACGCTATGGAAAGTATGCCGCTTCCACAGCCGATATCAGCCACATAGTCCCCTTCCTTCATATAGTTTTCTATGAGCTCTATGCAAAGCTGTGTCGTCTCGTGGGTGCCTGTCCCAAATACATGGCCAGGATCTATCTTAAGCACCTTCTTTGTGCCGTCGTCCTCATATTCCTCCCAAGAGGGGCGGATAACTATTTTGTCACCTATGGCAAAGGGCTTGAAATACTTTTTCCAGTTGTTGGCCCAGTCCTCTTCCTTTATGTTCTTTGCGGTTATTTCAAGGCTTCCGAAGTCTATTTCCTTTTCCTTCTCCTTGGCGGTCTTTAACATATCCTTTATGAGGTTCAGGGTCTCCATGCCGTTGGCATTGTCCCTGACAAAAAATGTTATGCCGTTTTTAGCCTTTTTCTTCTCGTCCACCAGCTCGTCCTCGATATAGTCCCAGTCTCTGGCGGGGTTTTCGAGAAATTCCTCAAAATCGTCGCTGTCCTCTATCATCACTCCTGTGATGCCGCACTGGTATATGATGCCGCTGACGGGCTCAAAGCCTTCCTTGTTGGTCTCTATGAATATTTCGATCCAGTTTGTCTCGTTCTCTGTCATTTTTTCTCCTCCGCGCATAAATAAGGGGCCGTCTGTTTAAAACGTCCCCAGAAAAATTATTTTCCCTCAAATTCCTCGCATACGCTTTTATAGCTGTCAGGTGTTCCTATGTCGTAACATTCTCCGTCAAAGGTATATGCGTATACTTCCTTCCTCTTATAAAGCCACTCAAGGAAGTATCCGGGGGCGTCGGGTTTATTCCCTTCGTCGATATACTGTCTGAACATAGGCACAGTATCCCTTTTATACATATATGTGGCATAAACGGCAGTATCTGACTTGGGATGCTCAGGTTTTTCCTCGATCTCAAGCACCCTTGAATCCCCATCGAGCACAGCTACGCCAAACTGCTTCAAAAGCTCCCTGTTTTCAAACTTCTTGACGCATACACAGTCCTTATCTATCTTCCTGTAATAATCATAATAATCCTTAAGGCTGTATGTAAAGAAGTTGTCACCGGCGATGACAAGTACCTCATCATCGATATTTTTCTGCTCTATGGCATAGAGAATGTCACCGATGGCTCCTCTTCTTGTTTCCTCTGTGAGGGTGCCGTCGTCAATGACGGTGAGTTTTTTAGTAAACTTAGTTTCTTCGGCCCATTTATTGAAATTATCTGCGAACTTATGATTGGATATGACGATTATTTCCTTCACATCATCAATGGTCTCGATCTGGTCCACGATATAATCTATTATGGGTTTTTTATTGATCGGCAGTAGAGCCTTTGGCATATTTATCGTTAAAGGATAGAGTCTGGTGGCATATCCCGCCGCCAATATTATAGCAATCATAGCTGCACCCCTTAAATATTTATATTTATTTAATTATATCATATTTATCCCAATATTCAAAAGCTATTTTATTAAATTATTCATAAGGATTTCCCTGTTTTGAGTTTTTTTACTGCGAATAAAATATATACCCAAAAGCATTGTTATTAGCTCTCCCACGGGCACCGCCAGCCATATGCCCATGACTCCCCACATGAAAGGGAACAGATAGGCCAAAATGACCACCAGCACCAGCCCCCTCATAAGGCATATTATCATGGAATACCCATTTTTAAGTATGGCCTGGAAATAGCTTATGAACACCATATTTACCCCAAGCATTATAAACGCCGTAAAATACACCCTTATGGCTGCCCCTGACATTTCCAGTATGCTCTCATCGGGGTTTATGAAAATATATGTGAATATATTAGGCTCCAAAAGCCCGATCACCGTCGGTATGGCACAGGCTATAATGGAAGTCTTTACAGACAGGGAAAGTATCCTCCTTGTACGGTCTAAAAGCCCTGCTCCATAGTTGGTGGATATGAGGGGCTGGGCCGCCTGGTTTATGCCCTTGCACAGACATACAACGACTATGACCGTATTGCTTATGATGCTGTATACGCTCACCCCTGTATTTCCGGCGTATTTTAAAAGCTGGGTATTGAATACGAACACCGTTACCCCTGAAGCCGCCTCTATGAGAAAACTGGAAAAACCATTTAAAACTATATTTTTCACAAGATGCAGCCTTACCCTGCCTAAGGAAAACTTAAGCCTGTTCTTTTTTGAGAAAAAATGGGCCAGCAGTATCAAGACCGTCAGGGATGAACCCATTACCGTGGCAATGGCAGCTCCCCTCATACCCATATGAAAAATATATACATAAACGTAGTCCAGTATGATATTGGCCACGCCTCCGGCAATGACCGCATTCATGGAAAGTTTAGGGGCTCCGTCGTTTCTTATGAACGTCTGAAGATAGGAGGAAAAGAAAAACATACCCATCCCCCAGACGATATAGGGCATATAGTCCATGATATAAGGCATGGTCTCTGGGGTCCCGCCAAGCATAAGGGCGAATTTTTCCATAAACACCGTAAATATGACCAAGGTTATGGCTAAGGCCGCGAATGTGGCTAAAAGGGATGTGCTGAAATATGCGTCAGCGCTCTCCTCATCCCCCTCGCCCCTTGATATGGACATGAGCACTGACCCGCCCACGCCAAATAAAAGGCCTATGCCAAAAAATATATTAAAAAGGGGAAGTATTATATTTAAGGCAGCCACCGCAATGGTGCCTATGCCCTTTCCCACGATTATGGTATCAGCCAGAACGTATATGGATGTGACCATGGTGGCAAATATGGATGGTATGAGATATTTCATGAATATATTTTTCACCGGTCTGGTCAAAAGATCAAGTGTGTTCATTTTCCGCCCTCCAAAACAAAATCTATATAAGACTATCAGAACTTAATGATATTGTCTACATTAAAGGGGAGAAAATGCAGTAAAGTGATGGGATTTTATTTGTAATTATAAATTATTTTTGATTTATAAAGCTTTGGGTTTCGATTGACGGTAAATGCATATTTTAAGTTTTTGTGCATATAGGAAAAAAATTAGTTTCTTCACTTCTGGGAAGGGGGAATAATCAAAGAAGGTCGGCTTCCGATTTACGGCTATACATATATAGGTTTATTGCACACCCGGGGGAAGAAA
>JABLTR010066834.1_pt1 | contig 18473 bp, 15 predicted proteins | sample 7160071 | NCBI WGS metagenome assembly JABLTR01 (sample SAMN14651230, study PRJNA627086) | human gut metagenome | isolation source: feces | host: Homo sapiens
AGCAACCTGGACGCCAAGCTCCGGGTGGAGGTGCGGACGGAGCTGCGGCAGATCCAGCAGAAGTTCGGGATCACCACCATGTACGTCACCCACGATCAGGACGAAGCCTTGTCCATGTCAGACATCATCGCCGTGATGCGCAGGGGCCGCATCGAGCAGATCGGCAGCCCCTGGGAGATCTACTTCCGCCCCGCCACCCGCTTTGTGGCGGACTTCGTCGGCACGGTGAACTTCCTGGAGGGTACGGCCCATCGGGAGGCAGACGGCAGCCTGTCCGTGGACCACAGAGGTATGCGCCTCCGGGTGGATGAGGACACGGACCTTCAGGGCGGCGAGCCGGTGACTCTGGTGGTCCGCCCGGAGGGTATCAGCCTGATGGGGCTGGAAGAGACTGTCCCGGAGAGCACGGCGCTGCGCGGCACCATTGAAAATTACAGCTTCCTGGGTCGTATGATCCGCTACTGGGTGCGGGTAGGGGAGGAGGTCTTTGTCATCGATGACGCCAATGTGGACCTCACCGGCGCCCGGACAGGGGATGTGCAGCTTCGTTTGGATACTCGCAAGCTCCACGTGCTGAAAGGCGGTGGTGCGGATGCTGCTGGTTGACTTTATCAATGTGGGCTATGGCGACGCGATCCTGCTGCGGGAGACAGAGACACCCTTCGCCATGCTGGTGGACTGCGGGGACGCCCGCATCGGGCGCTCCCGACCGGACGGACGGCGGATCACTGCGGCGGACTACCTGCGCCGGGAGGGGATCCGGGAGCTGGACCTGCTGGTGCTGACCCACCTCCACCTGGACCACGCCGGCGGACTGACTCATTTGCTGCCGGGGGTCCGGGTGCGGGAATTCTGGACCAACTACCTCCCGCCGGAGGCGGCCTGGGGACGGCAGCGGGAGATACCGGCGGCCTGGTCCTCCGGCGCCAGGTGCCTGATGCAATCCCTGAACATCTATCTAGAAGCCCTGGACCGCCTACGGGAGCAAGGGACGAACATTCAGCTGTTGCAAAAGACCAGCGGCTACCGTCAGTTGACAAAGGAACTGTCTGCCGGCATTTTTTTGGAAGATGAGGAACTGCTGCGGCGGCAGAAAGAGATCTGGGCCGCCACGCTCGGCGGTTCTGCACAGGGCGAAGATCTGGACTGCCTGGACGGTTTCATCAACAACACCAGTATTCGTCTGCGATTGTCCTATGGTGGACAGGAGATCGAATTGCCGGGGGACATATATGCGGCTTGCTGGGAGCGGCATCAGCTTCCACCCTGTACGATTTTGAAACTGCCCCATCATGGGCATAAGGATGCCTTGACCATCCATCTTCTGGAGATGCTGCGGCCTGCTTACGCGGTCATCTCTGTTTCAGACAGCCGGACAGATGACTGCCCAAGCGCAGATGTTTTTCGGATGTTGTCGGAGTTCGGCGTAAAGGCCTTATATACAGATGCAGTTCGGGACCCGAATGGACATTCAGAACTTCACGAGTCTGTTCGCTTTCAAATTATATGTGACTGCTCATCAGGGGGCTACTCTGTTGACCGGTCAGAAAGGAACTCATCCCATGAAACGAGTTTTTGCTTTTATAGCGGCACTTGCCATCTGCGTCATTCCGGCAGCAGCGATTGAAACGTTGCCTTCTGAGCAGTATCGAGGTCTTGCAGAATATTGGGCCCCTACGATTTACCAGGATGTGAACGAAACTTATCTAACACGGGCAGATATTCCAACTCGCTTTGATTATGATGGAGACTGGCGCGGGGACAATAATTGGGAAAATCTCGAAAACTATCCCCAAAATCCTTCTGCTTATTTTTCTGTAAGAGAAACGCTGACCCATTATTTTATAGAGTATGATTTTTATTATCCGCGGGATGATGGCCCGATCAATTTGGAAAAGCATGAAAATGATCTTGAAGGATGCATTCTGGTAATTCAAAAAGACGGGACTGAATATGGGTGCCTTCAGTTGATGGAGACTCAAGCGCACAATCATTGGTATCAATACAGCAATGATCCCAATATCACTTCTGGCTCAGACAATATTGATGGCGGTATTTTGCTGGACGGATATCGTCCTTCCCTCTATATTTCTGCCAATGGAATTGGAACAGATGCCGGTCATGGTGTAAAAGCCTATGATGGGAGCGCTGCCAATGGAGGCGATGGGATCGTTTTTCGTTTCACAGAAGGAGCATCAGTTATGCCGACCAACACGGCAGGCAGCTATGTTCAAGTATATGACTATGCTCTAGTTTCTATGGATGAACTATGGAATCGGCGCTACGATACAGGAGGCGCGGGACATACCTATAATGACTGGGGACATTTCCATGGAGATACTTATACAGATAGTTCTTGCACGCTTCCCTGGATCAAAGACGATCCCGATGATGGACCACTTTACGAAGGTATTTATTGGTCTGATCCAGCTTTCTTCATCGACACGCATTTGAATGGCTTGGGTGATTTTTCACACACTTATGTTTTCAACCCATACTATACCCACAAGATCACGGCAATCGACATTACAAGTTGTGCCAATAAGGATCCCTTTGACGATGAGAGTGATATTTATCTCAAAATCTCTGTGGATGGCCTGACATACATCAACCAGAATCATTGGAAAGACAATCAAGCCCCTAAGAATGTAACGAAATCTATTTTCTGGGGAAAAGAGCAGGCGGAGTTTGGTGATGAATATTCCGAGCCCTTTAATACTATTTATTTCGCACGGCAGGACAACTCCGAAGTAGTCATTGAAGTATTGGATAAAGATGGTACTTCCGGGGATGACACAATGGGCGTCTTGACAGCTTCTCCTGCTCCGGGAACAACAGTGACGTGGACGGACCAGGCCACCTCGACCGGGGAGGCACGAGTTTCGGCGGTTATTGAGGTACAATAATGCAAACTCATTTTACTCAATTTCATTGGACGATGATTTAATTTTATGAGCAAAAGCCACTGCAGCTGCAGTGGCTTTTGTTTATTCAGGGAGCGAACGACATGACATCCTTAAAAGAAAAAAAGCACCACCTTCATATCGAACTCACACCACAGCAGTACCAACTGCTGTGCCGGCAGGCCCGCGATTGCGGCCTGACCAAACGGGCCTTCCTGGTCCACCTTATCGAGGGGAAGGCGGTCAAGGCCCGTCCCACCCAGGAGATCAAGGCCCTGCGCACGGAGATCCATCACATCGGCAACAACATCAACCGTGCGCTCGTAAGGGCGATTGCAAACCCGACATGGCAGTCGGAGAGTAAAACTCTAATACTCTGTGTCATCCACTAACCTGGCGGGGAAACCCAAAGGGGAAAATAGCATGTAGGAAAAGCTGTGAGTTGGCCAGTTGCTGGGCCACGACTGAATGGTGAGACATGAAATCTGCACAAGGATGAAAGCCAAACTGCTTGAATGGAAGTCCCAAGGGGAATTGTTGTGCCTGCGGCGGAAAGCAGCTATGAACGCTGTACCGTGAGCGCCCATATGCATTGGTTGAGTAAATTGGGTAAGAGTTGCTTACGGCCAACCTTATATAGAGGAAACGGACGGAATCCACATCCGACAGCAGATGTGCCAGTTGCAATCGTACTAAACGAGGATTGCCTAAACCGGAATGCCAAAATGGCTATGGGGAGAGCCCCTGAATATCCGGCATGGCAACGGAGCCTCCATAGTAGTCCGAGGACGGGAAAGCCGTCTACATGGCGAAGGGAGGCAGCTTGTTGCTTCAATACAAAGGAAGGAAGGTGTGAGAGACACCATGAGAAATCCAGACAATGTGTTGAATAGTTTGAAATCCCATGCAAACGACAAGGGCTACTGCTATCAGCGGTTATACCGTAACCTCTTTAATCAGGAGTTCTTTTTGGCGGCGTACCAAAAAATATACGCCAAAGAGGGAAACATGACAAAGGGAGCAGACGGGAAAACCATAGATGGAATGAGCATTGAGAGAATTACTGCGCTCATTCAAGCCCTGAAAACAGAAGAATACGAACCCGCCCCAAGCAGGAGAGTTTACATCCCGAAAAAGAATGGCAAACAGCGACCTCTGGGAATCCCCTCGGTAGAGGACAAATTAGTGCAAGAGGTGGTGCGTATGTTGCTGGAAAGTATCTATGAAAACAGCTTTGCGAACACCTCCCATGGATTTAGGCCAAACAGGAGCTGCCACACTGCGTTGTCCATGATTCAGAAGCGATATACAGGGACGAAATGGTTTATTGAAGGTGACATCAGTGGATTTTTTGACCACATTGACCATGAAGTCCTGATTGCTGTCCTCCATAAGCGAATTGATGATGAACGTTTTCTAAGGCTGATACGCAAATTTCTGAAAGCTGGTTACCTCGAGGAGTGGAAATTTCACAATACCTATAGTGGAACCCCTCAAGGTGGAATCATCAGTCCGATTCTGGCGAACATCTATCTTGACCAACTCGACCAGTACATGAACGAGTTGAAAAAGAAGTTTGACAGAGGTACAAAGCGGAAAACATCACCGGAATACGCAAAAATAGCCCGGCAAAAGAGGACATTGCAACAAAAGTTGACAAAATGTTCTGACCCGCACCAAAGAAGTACCATTCAAGAGGAAATCCGGCATATCCAGCGAACACTTCTCAGTACGCCGGCCTCTGACGCAATGGATAACAGCTTTAAGCGCCTACAATATGTGAGGTATGCAGATGATTTCCTCATTGGTGTGATTGGCAGCAAGCTGGACGCTGTGACGTTGAAAGAAGAAATAGCTCAATACTTAGAGAGCGGCCTTCATTTAGAGCTATCCATGGAAAAAACGCTGATTACCCACGCAAACAGTAAAGCCAGGTTTTTAGGTTACGACATCACTATACGCAAATCTAACCAGCCGCATAAAGGAAAGAGCGGACGGATTCAGAGGCAATTTGGAAATAAAATCGTCCTGGAAATACCCAAGGCTCTTATCCGGAATAAGCTGCTGGAATATGGAGCTATGAAGATGATGCTGCACCACGGAACAGAAAGCTGGAAACCAACATCCCGTGATTTTTTGAAAGACCACAGTGACCTGGAAATTCTGGACCGATACAATGGGGAAATTCGGGGAATCCGCAATTACTACTCACTTGCCAATAACAGCAGTTGGCTTCATCATTTCAAATATGTGATGGAGTACAGCATGTATAAAACCTTTGCCACTAAATACAGGACAAAGAAACGCAATATTATTGAAAAATATCGAGTTGGCAAGGGATTCGGGGTGACATTTACCACAGCGACAGGCCAACAGAGGACAAGACTGCTCTATGATGAGGGATTTGCCAAAAAGCCGCCCTCAACAACGTCTGATATAGACGGAATGCCGAGTAAAGGAATCTTTTGGACGAGGAATCCCCTGGCAGAACGTTTGAAGGCACAGACATGTGAATGGTGTGGGGCCACAGGTATCCCTATTGAAATACACCACGTCCGAAAGCTGAAAAACCTGTCTGGAAAAAATGAATGGGAACGGGTCATGCAGGGGCGCCGCCGAAAAACAATGGCCCTCTGCCATAATTGTCATGTCAGTCTGCATAAAGGAACGCTAAGTCAACAAGTGGAGAGCCGGATACGGTGAGAGCTGTACGTCCGGTTCGGAGGCGAGTACACCGAAACCTGCCTAAGTAATTTCGCAAGGCGCGGGGTACTTAGCCTACAGCTGGCGCACCAGGCCAACGCCCGGGGCGAGACCACCCGGCAGGAGATCACCGAGGCCGCCCAGCTGGTCCGGCAGATGGCCCGTCTGGTCAAGGACACCCTCTGATATGGCCTACACCAAGATACTGGTGGTACACAACCGCCTGGACAAGAGCGTGCGCTACGTCCAGAACGGGGAAAAAACCTCCCTGGAAACCGCTATCGACTACGCCCTCAACCGGGACAAGACCGAGCGCACCTGCTTTGAGACAGCCATCAACTGTGACCTGGAGAGGGTGTACGCCGACATGATGGACACCAAGCGGCGCTGGGGCAAGGAGGGCCGCGTCCGAAAGGGCTACCACATCATCCAGTCCTTCGCCCCCGGCGAGGTGACGCCGGAGGAGGCCCACGCCGTGGGCGTGGAGTTTGCCCAGCGCCTGCTGGGGGAGACCGCTACGAGGCCGTTGTGGGCACCCATCTGGACAAGGCCCATCTCCATTCGCATATCGTTTTTAATTCTGTTTCCTTTGTGGATGGGGCCATGTACCGGGACACCTTCCAGGACTACTACGGCGGCATCCGGGGCGCCTCGGACGATATCTGCCGGGCCCACGGCCTGTCCGTGATCGAGCCGGACCCGGAGAACCCGGACCGGCACAGGAGCCGCCCGGAGTGGGCGGGCAAGGCCACCATCCGGGACACGGTGCGTCGGGATATCGACGCCGCCCTGGGCCGGGCCTATACCTTTCAGTCCTTTTTGCAGGAGCTTCGGCGCATGGGCTATCAAGTCCAGGCCGGGAACCGAAAGCACATATCCATCCGTCCGCCGGGCGGGGCCGGCAATATCCGCCTGGACAGCCTGGGGGACGGCTACACCGAGGCGGACCTAAAGGAGCGGCTGAACGCCATCCGCACCGGCCAGGCCCCGCCGCCGGAAGCGCCGCGCCCGGTATTCTCCCAACTGGCACCAGGGCGGCGCTACCGGGTAAAGGGCGGCATCCCGCGGCGCAGGCCCCGAAAACTGCGCGGCTTTCAAGCCCTATGCTACAAATACCTGTATCTTCTCCGCTCCTTCCAGCAGGGCCGCCCGCGGACACGGGCGGCCTTTTCCACGCGCCGGGAGCTTATCAAGCTGGACCGCTACCAACAGCAGTTCCGGTATCTCCACCGCAATCATATTGAAACGGCGGAGCAGTTGTCCATGCAGTATGACGCCCTGCAAGCGGAGATCGACGCCCTCACGGACCGGCGCGGCGAGCTGTACCGTCTGCGGCGGGCCGGGCAGGAGGAGGCGTCGGAGGAGATCACCCAAATCACCACCCAACTGCGGGCGTTGCGCCGCGAATTGAAGCTGTGCGCCCGCATCGAGGGCGACATCCCCCGGATCAAGGAGGCGGTGGCGGCGTCTGAAACGCAAAGGAGCAAAGACTATGAAAAAACTGATAAAAACAGATCTGGCCGCAATTCTCCAGCTGGCCGGGGCGTACCGCTGCCTGGCGGAAGATAGGCTGGCGCTGTGCATTGCCAAGCTGCGCAGGCAGGAGTACACGGATTATCTCTTTCTGGCCCGGACGCCCTGGTGCTGGCTGTTCGACCTCTCCGCCGTGTATGAGCGGGGCAGCTATGCCAATGTCTGCACGCTGGCTTACCATGGCATCCCAGGCGGGCCGGTTATCGCCCTGTTTCTCCATGTGGAGGAGAGCGTGGCGGGCCGCCCCTGGGGGAGCGTGACCCTGCTGGACTATCCGGCCGCCGCCCAGGACGCGGCGGTCTTTTCCGAGTTGCCGCCCGCCCAGCGGGAGCGGCATATCCGCCTGATCGTGAAACGCTGCACCCGGAACGCGCGCTATTGCAGTTTCCGGGAGACCATCAAATATCTGGAAACCGGGAGGTGAAAGGAATATGGACGTAAGCGGCGAGGTGGCCGACCTGCTGGTGAAAGAGAGCATCCAGGTCACAGAGGCCAGTATCAAGCTGATGGCCGCCGGGAGTAAAAACCTGGCGGCATTTCTATGGGCGCTGGCCAGGGACGGGAAAAAGGTGTCCGGCCTAACCAGCATGGCCAAGATGTACCGATCTGAAAAGCCGGTTCAGCTGTTCCGTATCAAGGAGAGCGACTTAAAAGAGTTTCGCGCCTTTGCCAAAAAGAATGTGCTGTTTGCCATCCTCAAATACAAGGGTGCAAATGACGACACTGTGGACCTTGTGACCAATGTGGACTACGCGGCCCAGGTCAACCTGTTTCTGGAGCGCAAGGGCTACCCCATCCCGGAGCAGGAGGCGGCGCCGCCAAAAAAAGACGGCCCCCGCGCTCCGCAAGGGTACTCCTCACCACAGCGCGGGAGTGGCTTGACAGCCTCACGGACGAGGCCGACGAGGACGACGAGGACTATTGAGGAGCAGGCGGAGAAGCCCAGCGTCAAGGAAAAGCTGGCCGCCTGCCGGACCGGGACGGAGCAGCAGGCCGCCCGGCCCGCCCCTCAGCGCACCAGACCAACGAAATCTAAAACAAGATAATATGGAGGTAATCATCATGGCAAATCTGGAAGCAATTATCGCAAGCAAGACGGAAAACGACGCTCAGTGGCAGCTCCAGCAGCAGGTGGAACGGGACACCGTTACCGGGATGCAGGATTACAGCATTGAACTGATCGCCACCGACCCGGAGCAGTATCTCCGTTACCTCACCATGCAGGGGGACAATCCCGGTTACAGCGCCGGGAACGTGGCTATCGTGCTGGCCGGTCTGAACGGCGCCACGGTGTTCGGCACCCGGGAACGCTGGCAGTCCCTGGGGCGCACCGTCCTGGAGGACCAGCAGGATAAGGGCGTGAAGATTTTTGCCCGTGACGCCAAAACCAAGGCATACGCCCTGGCGGACGCCTACGACGTGAGCCAGACCCATGGCCGGGATCTGAAACGCCGCGTCCTGCGGGACGACAGCATGGAGATGTCCAGCGCCTTGACGACCCTGCTGAACTACTCCAAAGCAAAGCTCGTTACGGATAAGAATATGGACGCCCCGGCCTTTTTCGATGAAGAACGGAAAGAGCTGGCAATCAACCCCAACTACCCCGACAGCGAGGCGTTTGCCGCCATCGCCGCGGAAGTGGCCTTGACCCGGTTCCATGACAAGGGCTACAACCGGGATTACAGCTGGGCACGGTATGAACTGGACGCCCAGAGCGTTTCCTATATCCTCTGCCAGCGATTTGGCGTGGAGCCTCAAATGCCCAATATGGAGCGCCTGACGGAACGTTTTTCCGGCATGAAAAGTGAGGAGTGCAAAAGCGTCCTGGATAAAGTGCAGGATATGAGCAAGCAGATCGGGCGGTCCATCGACTTGAACATCGAGGCGGAGAAGCGAAAGACCCGCGCCGCTGTGCGCCGCCCGGTGCGATAAGCCCCTGCCGGGGTGTTTTCCCCTGCGGGGAATATGAGCCGCGGCCCGTCCCCCGTCAAGGCCGCATGATTGCTGGCGCAATCACGCGCGAGCCGCCCCTTGCGGGGCGGGCCTTGACCGGGGCCGTTCCCCGGCTCATGCGGTCATCAAGGGGAAAACACCCCAAAAGCCGCCAATGGCGGCTTTTGCCACACTGGGGGGCGGGACGTTCCTGCCGGGAGCGCCTGCGTCACCCACACACGCCCCGCCGCAAGCCGTCGGCGGGGCGAGGCCCGGAAACTTACCTCAATTTGAGGCAGGTTTCGACAACTTTTGATTTTTGGAGGTACAAGATGAAACGCACAGCAGCAGCCCTATGCCTGACGGCGCTCCTGGCCTGTTCCATGACCTGCCCGGCCCTGGCCGCCAGCGGCGCCCTCTACCCGGTGGAAGTCACCGCGTATATGGAGGGGGACAGCCCCCGTCTGAAAAAGGTCTATATCCTCACCCAGGCGGATGACCCGGCGGGCATCCCCACGGAGGACTTTGACCGGGAGGGCTTGACCTATACCCTTTTGGACGTGACCCGGCAGGACCATGTGGAAACAGATACCCGGGACTACGCGGAGACTGTTACCCTGGAGAGCAAGACCAAGGATATGGACGCCATCATGCCCCAGCTGACCGCCACGCTGGAGGTGACGACCGAGGAGGGCTATACCGGCGTCCTCACCCTGGACACCGCCAGCATCCAGGTGGAGGCGGCGGAGTACAGCACGTCCACCCGCACCGTGACCGCCGCCCGGACCTATCCCAACCTGTCCGACGCCGACGTGTCCTTGATCCCCAAGACCATTGAGGACGGGGGCCGGACCCTGGAGCTGGCGGACGTTCAGTGGCAGGAGGCCGGAGGCTTCTACACCGCCAGCGCCAGCTACACAGGCACCGCGTCCAGCAAGTACGCCACCGGCTACACCGTCACCGCCGAATACGCTGGGGAGGTGTCCCGGACCACCAATGACACCGCCACCTATATCGCCGTGTTCAGCGGAACCCCCGCCCAGGCGGAAGCCCCGGACAGCCCGGCGGCATTGATGGCGGAGCCCGCGGGCGGCCTGGACTTGAGGTGGCTCCTGGTCCTGCCCCTGGGGGCGGCCGCGGCGGGACTGTTTTTCGGCGGGAAGCTCCTGCTGAAAAAGTACAAGTCAAAAAAGAACTGGAGGGAGTACACAAAATGAAATGGAAAACCGCGTTTCTATCCGCCGCCCTGCTGGCGGCCCTGGCCGTCACCCCGGCACAAGCCCTGGAATACACCGTGGACGCCCCGGATGATTACCTATTTGGACGGCCCACCAGCGACGACACCATCTATGAGTGGGAGGAGGTCAACGTGGACCGGGGCAAGAACACCGCCTTGATCCCGCCCGGCTTCGGCACCCCCACCAGCTACCTCCCCGGCAGCGGGGAGTATCTGACGCCCAACCTGGTCCCCGGCGCGCTGGAGGGCGGCGGCCTGGTCACTTCCACCGGGAGCGCCGCCAGCTATCCCACGGTAAACGCCGGCACATCCTCATGGACCGGGACCGCCTTCACCCGCGTCACCGACGACCTCTATTACAGCGCCGGGCACCTGGGCACCCTCAAAATCCCGGCCATCGGCCTGTCCGTCAAGGTCTACGAAGGCACCGGCAGTTCCACACTTGCCAAAGGCGCGGGCCACTTCGCGGACACCAGCCTTTGGGACGGCAACTGCTGTCTCGCGGCCCACAACCGGGGCGTCAACGCCTACTTCGGGGATATCCACACGCTGGAGGTGGGCGATACCATCACCTGGACCACCAAGCTGGGGACCCGGACGTATGAAGTCGTTTCCGTATCCAAGGTCAAGGAAACAGACGCCAGCGGCACCGCCGCCACATCGGATAACCGCTTGACGCTCTACACCTGTGTGCGGGATGAGCGAGATTACCGCTGGATGGTCCAGGCCGTGGAGCGGTGACGCCCACAGAGCATTTCCGGCCGGAACTTGCCTCAATTTGAGGTAAGTTTCGACCACCTTTTTCTTTTTGCCATAGACTTCCATTTTTTAGGAGAAATTCAACATTTTACGCGGAAAGGGGTGATGTGCGGCCTGGCCGGGCCGGGATAACAGAGCCTCTTTCCACCTGTTTTTAAGGAGGCATCCATGAAAAAACGATTGATTTCCCTGCTCCTGGTTCTGCTCACGGCGCTGGCCCTGCTGCCCACCACGTCCCTGGCCGCGGATACCGTGGAGGAGGCGCTGGGCGAGGTGGATATCTACAACGGCGGCACAGAGCTGTCGTACCTCTCCATTAACGGCACCGTCCGCACTTTGATCTACACCTATTTCAACTATACGGACGCAAAGGGCGTTTTGAAGGAAGTGCCCGCCTACTGCGTCAACCCCAACACCAAGGGCGTGCCCCAGACGGTAGCCAAGGGCGAGAGCATCCAGTACATCGCCAATGAGCGGTCCAGCGACCCCAAGGTGGTGGGCATCATCTCCAATGGCTATCCCCACCGCTCTCTGGGGGAACTGAAGCTGGATAATAAGCAGCAGGCGTATTACGCCACCAAGATGGCCCTGTGGTGCTATCTCCTGCCTAACTGGAACATTGCCAACCTCAAGGTCAACTCCAGCCTCACTGGGGGCGAGTTGGAGATCGCCAACCGTATCCTTGCCGCCGCCAAGGACATCTACAAGCGGGGCACCACCTACAACTACATGCTCACCCCCAAGATGACCGCCACCCCGGACAAGTCCGTGGCCTATGCTGTCACCATCAACGGCGTGGAGTACAAGCAGCAGGTGTTTACCCTCTGGAGCGAGACCTGGGTGTACGACTACGACATCTCCATCGCCTTCTCCGACCCGTCCGAGGCGCCCAGCGGCGCCCGCATCGTGGACGAGAATAACAACGACATTACCAAAGTCTCCGCCGAGTGGGTGGGGGACGGCTACGGGGCCAGCTTCAAGGTGCTGTACCCTGTGAGCAGCATTGAGGGCCAGAGCGGGACTGTCCAGCTCTCCTTTGAGGCTGACGTGGCCCAGTACGCCGCCATGTACGCCGTGTGCGCCGAGGTGGACAAGTACGGGAATTTGCAGAATTATATCTGCGACCTGGACAACAGCAGGCACATGGAGCTGGCCGCTGTCAGCAGCTACTACGACAACACGGACAGCAGCATCCCGGAGGGCGAGACCGCCCTAAAGATCGTGAAGCTGGAGGAGGGCACCGAGATCCCCCTTGAGGGCGCTGTTTTCTCCGTGTATGACCCGGAGGGTGAAAAAGTCGGCTCTTTTTCCTCCACTCCGGATGGGACCGTGACCATCCCCCTCACGTTAGAGGGCCACTACACCGTGACGGAGGAAATTCCGCCGAAATATCACCTTCTGCCCGACACCCGAACCCAGCACGTCGAGGTGGAGTACAACAAGACCGCCACGCTGACCTTCTGGAACGCCCCCTATGGCTCCATCCGTGTCCAAAAATTGAGCGATACCGGCGAGGCGCTGAACGGCGTCACCGTACAGATCAAGAACATCACCACCGGGGAGGTCCAGACCGCCCAGACGAAGATCGGCGGCATGGCCGTGTTCGACGAGCTGGAGCCGGGCGGCTGGGAGGTCCGGGAGGTGGCCGGTATCTCCGGGTGGATCGCGGACACCGATACGGTCCAAACCGTTTCCGTGGTGGCCGGGAAATGCTCTGATGTGACCATGACCAATAAGGAGCTGCCCGGACTGCGCATCACGAAATATGAGCGGGGCACCATGACCCTCATGCCCAATGTGTCCTTCGAGATTTTCCGGGACGCCGAGAGCCTGGGCATCTTCCAGACGGACGAGTTCGGCCAAATTTTGCTCACCGACTGCAAGCCCGGCACCTACCGGGCCGAGGAACGGGACACCGGGAGCGACGGCCATGTGCTGGACACCACGCCCCAGGAGGTGGAGCTGAAGGCCGGGGACGGTATCAAGGACCTGGTTTTCTTTAACGACAGATTACCGGGGATTCACTTAATCAAGGTGGACCGTTCCGACCTTTCAAAACCGATTGCAAACGCCCGCTTCCGCTTTGAGGCGGTGGACGGCAGCTATGGTCCGGTAGAGTTGACCACCCTGGAGGACGGGACCATCGACCTAAGCAAACTGCCTGTTGCGTCCTATGTTGTAACTGAATTGGAGTGCCCCGGCTATGTGGTGGACGACGCCCAGCGCGTCATCCATCTGGACGGCGGGGACCAGGCGCAGTTTGTTTTCACCAACAGTAAGCTGCCCTCCCTCTATTTATATAAGGAGAGCGCGGATGGCACCCCTCTGGAAGGCGTGACCTACCGTCTTGCGAAAATCGAGGACGGCAGCCGGTATTTAGACCGCACCACTTCAAGCACAGGCGAAATCTGCTGGGAAGGGTTAGACCCCGGCGTGTATTCTCTGGTGGAAACCTCCACCGTGGCGGACCACCTGCTGGATAAGACTGAGTACCATGTGGAGCTGTTCCCCGGCCAGGACAGCACCATCTGTCTGCAAAACGATAAGCGCCCTAACCTCACTATCTGGAAATTTGACGCGGACGACCACTCCATCCCCGTCCCCAACACCACCTTTTTGGTGGAGGCGGCGGACGGCCACAGCGTGGCGGAAGTGACCACCGGGCCGGACGGCTCCGCCACCGTGCCCAACCTCTGGCCGGGAGTGTTCAAAATCTCCGAGCAGGCGGTGGGGAACGACAGCTACCTCATGGACGCCCCGGATCAGTATGTCACCCTGTACCCCAACCGGGACCGGGAGGCATATTTTTATGACCACAAGGCCCCGGTCATTGAGATTATCAAGGAAAACAGTATCACCCATGACCGGCTTTCTAATGTGCGTTTCCAGGTGTGGTACGCCTCTAATAACACCAGCACCGGCGAATACAACGACCTGGGCATCTTCACCACGGACGAGGCGGGCCGCATTGAACTGACCGGCCCGGCCAACGGCCTGCGGGACGGCTGGTTCCGGGTGAAGGAGCTGGCTCCGCCCACTGGCTTTTCCACCAAGGACAGCGACACCCAGGAGGCGTTTGTGCAGGCAGGCAAGGGCCATACTTTCCTTTTTGAGAACACACCCCTGTCGGCCCTGGTGGTCTACAAGCGGGACAGTGTGACCGGGGCCGCACTTTCTAACTGCCTGTTCCAGTTGAGTTATTTAGGCGGAGACACCAGCGGCAGCGGGGGCACGACCATCGGCACCTACCAGACCTCGGAAAATGGTTCGTTCACGGTGACGGGCCTCAAAGCCGGCTATTACATCTGCGAGGAACTGGAGAGCGACAGCGGCCACGTCATTGACAGTGCGCCCCAGTCCTTCTACATCTCTGGCAAGGACCAGGACATCGTGACGCTCTACTTTGGCAACAGCCCCAAGGGGGCAGTTTTGGTGAAGAAGGTATCCAGCGCCGACAACACGCCTTTGAGTGACGTTGAATTTTTCGTGACCACCGCAGACGGGGCCGTGGTAGGCGACGCCAACGGCAAATTCGTGACGGACTCCGCCGGAAGTTTTCTGGTGGAGGGAGTAGAACCCGGCACCACGCTGGTCATCAAGGAGACCAGGGCAAAATCCGGCTACCTGCTGGACGATACCCCCCAGACCGTCCAGGTCAAGGCGGGCCAGACCGTCACGGCGGAGTTCCGCAACCAGCCCATGGGCAACCTTGTGATTGAAAAATGGGGGCGGAACGGCACAACGACGGTTCCGCTGGAGGGCGTGAAGTTTGAAATCAAATACGCGGATGGCCGCTATGTGGACGCCGCAGGCGGCACCCTGTCCTCCAACGGTATCTATTACTCCAACGCCAGCGGACAGGTCATCCTCTCCGGCATCACGGGAACGGTAGTCGTGACGGAACTGGAGAGCGTACCGGGCTATACCATCGACCCGGACAGCCAGAGCCAGACCGTCACCATCAATCCCAACGATACCCAGACCCTCCGTTTTTACAACAACGCCGTGGGCGGCATCGAGCTGATCAAGGTCAGTTCGGCGGATAAAACAGAAAAAATCCCCAACACCACCTTTGAAATCCGCCGTGTCAGCGATGACGCCCTGGTGGACACCGTGACCACCGGGAAAACCGGAAGCGTCTTTGTGACGCTGGAGGATGGCAGCTACTATGCCGTGGAAACGGAAAGCGCCGAGGGCTTCAAGTTGGACGCGACGCCCCACTACTTCACCGTGAAGGACGGGAGCTGTTCGCCGCTCACCGTGACCAACACGCCCATCTCCGGCATTTTGGTCCGAAAAATCTCCACGCTGGACGGCAAGGGCATTTCCGGGGTGTCGTTCCTCTTGTACGACAGCGGCCACAACCCCATCGACCAGCAGACCAGCGACGATAGGGGATATGTCTGGTTTGAGGACCTGCCCGGCGCTGGCCGCTACTATCTCCGCGAACTGGAAAATGAGGGATATATCCCGGACACGGAGTTAAAGACCGTCTACGTCAAGGCCGGGGAGACCACCGAGATCACCTGGAAGAACACGCCCATTACGGCGCAAATCCAGATCGTAAAGAAATCCGCGGACTACAACCCCACCACCGGCCTGCCCGCGGGCACACTGCTGGAGGGGGCCATGTTTGAGATCACCGACAAGGCCGGGAATGTGGTGGACACCATCGTGAGCGACAGCCGGGGCCTGGCCGTGTCCAAGCCCTTGCCACTCTCCCGCTATACCATCCGGGAGGTCAAAAGCCCGGAGCATTACGGGATCAACGAGACCGAGCTGACCGCCTACCTGGAGCATGAGGGCCAGATCGTGCGCTTTGAGGTGACAAACAAGAGCCTGTCCACCGGCGTTTCCATCACCAAGACCGGCCCGAAGGAGGTAATCAGCGGCCAACCCGTCCGCTACCTGTTCTCCGGCGTCGCCAACACCTCCAATGTGCGCCTGGACAGCTTCTACTTCCGGGACACCCTGCCCGCGCAGGTAATACTGGAAACGGTGGTGACGGGCACCTGGAATTTCCCCGGCACTTATAAGATCGTCTACAAGGTGAACAACACCGGGGACTACCGCACCCTGGCGGATAACCTCTCCACCAGCAAAAACTACTCGCTGATCGCCAGCCCCACCGCCCTGGGCCTCGCCAGCAACGAGCGCGTCACAGAAGTCATGTTTGTATTCGGCCAGGCCCCGGCGGGCTTTGCCCAGGTGGAGGCTCCGGCCATCTACTGCAAGGCGGCCAGCGGCCTCGCAGCAGGCTCCAGCTTTGTCAATGTGGCCGACGTGGGCGGCGTCTATAACAGCCAGTGGGTGCAGGCCGTGACCCGCTGTGACGACTGTATATGGCAAGCCCACGCCGCTCCCCCGCACCGGCTACTGATCCATCCGCGAAGGGCGTCGAAACCTGCCTCAATTTGAGGTAAGTTTCGACGCCCTACCTTACTATATAAAGGAGTACAACATGAATGACTATCAAGCGGTCCCAAGCGGCCTGGATATCAGCAGGCGGCTGTTCGACTGTCTGGAGGATATCGACCCCATCCAGTACAACGGGCAGAACCGGGCCCGGATGATACGTAGCATCAACGGCCACCTCCAGGGTCGAAATGATATGCCCCTGGAGGAGCTGCTGGACTGGGCGGCAAAGGCCCGGGGCGGCGGCTATGCCGCCCGCGTCCAGGCCATCCGGCAAAGCATCCGGGACTTCCAGGCGCAAAAGGCCCTGCTGGAAACGCCCTACACCAAACCCAGCGGCGGGAAACAGTATCGCTATAAGACCATGGACCTGGACCCGGCCCGGCCATTAAAGGTCATCGACCAGCAGACCTATGACCGGGCGGCCAAGGCGGGCTTTCCCAAGGGCTTTTTCCAGGAGAGCTGTTTCGACCAGGTGACGCTCTACTGCCTGCCCGATAACGCCAACTGTAATTTCTCCCGCTTCCACAACTGCACCTTTGCCGTGTGCCGTCTGGCGGGCGTGAAATTTTGGGAGGCCAGCCTGTATGGCTGTGAGTTCCACTCCTGCCGCGTTGAGTACACCCTGTTTCCAGACGCCACCCTGTCGAACACCCACTTCCGGGACTGTGCCATCCACTCCGCCGCCTTTCTCCGCACCCGCATGAGCCGCTGCAATACCATGGACTGCGCCGTGGGGCGGCTGAACCTCGATGGGGCCGTTCTGGACGGCTGCTCCTATGGCCGGATCACGCGCCTGCCCAACAGCCGGATCGAGGCGCTGGAGACCGTTTCTTTTACCATGGGCGGAGCTACCCAGGAGGAGGCACAGGCCAACCGCGCCGCCTTTTTCCGGGCCATGGGCGTCCAGGAGCCGGAAAAGAAACCGCCCCGGCACAGGCGGGCTCACGGCCAGGAGAGGTGACGGCCATGAGACAGACTGACCGCGGCGGCGTCCTGCCCTGGGCGCTGCTCACCATCCCTGTCCTCTGGCTCTCCGCGCTGCTGGCCTCCGGCTACGAGGACGGCATGAACCTCATTGATCTAATGGCGGTTTTTCCTGGCTTGATGGAGCGCCCCTTTGCCATCCGCCGGACGCCCCACACCCCGAAATTCCTGCTGATCGGCCTGGCCGTCTACGGCTGCGCCGCCGCCCTCTATCTCTCCACCAGGGAGAACCGGAGGCCCGGCGAGGAACACGGCAGCGCCCATTGGGGGAGCGTCCGCCAGCTGAACAAGAAATACCGTGATAAAAACCCGGACAACAACGTGATCTTGACCCAGCACCTGCAAATGGGCCTGGATGGGCGGAAGCACCGCCGCAACCTCCTGCAAATCATCGTGGGCGGCTCCGGCGCAGGGAAAACACGGTTCGTCATTAAGCCCAATATCTACCTTGCAAATACCTCTTACCTGGTGACTGATCCGAAGGGTGAGGTCGCCAGGGCCGCCATCCCCCTGCTCCTAAAAAAGGGCTACTCCATCCGAGTATTTGACCTGGTGGACCCGGAACACTCCGACTGCTACAACCCTTTTCGCTATATTCGAAAGGACGCTGATGTGTTCCGCCTCATTGACAACTTCATCAAGAATACCACCCCCAAGAACGCCCACCAGTCCGATCCGTTCTGGGAGAAGTCCGAAACGGCCCTGTTCTCCGCCCTCATGCTCTACCTGCTCCATGAGGCCCCGCCCGAGGAGCAAAACATGGAAATGCTTTTGACCATGATCGAGTTCGGCGGCGCGAGAGAGGAGGACGAGGAGTACCAGTCCCCGCTGGACCTGCTCTTTGAGGCCCTGGAGGAGGAAGAACCGGACCACATCGCGGTCCGGGAGTACAAAATATTCAAGCAGGCGGCGGGAGATGTATGCTCTAAGTGACTTCTTAATCATGGTTTTTGTCATGGTTAGTGAAGCAGTCACTTAGAGCATTTTCATTTCAGGAGGTACAG
>JABLTR010002825.1_pt1 | contig 18447 bp, 19 predicted proteins | sample 7160071 | NCBI WGS metagenome assembly JABLTR01 (sample SAMN14651230, study PRJNA627086) | human gut metagenome | isolation source: feces | host: Homo sapiens
CCACCTCGTTGTGCTGGGTGGTGGCCGGGATGCCCAGCTTCCACAGCTCCACGTTCAGGTCCTTCATAAAGGCGCCCACCCGCTCCCGTATGACGCCGAAGTACTGGTCATCCAGCTCCTGCCCTTTGGGGGCAGGGGCACCGAACAGGGTCCGCCCGGTGTAGATCAGGTCCCGACGCTTCAGGTACTTCTCCCGGTCCACCAGGAAATACTCCTGCTCGGGACCCACAGAGGGGAACACCTTCTTGGCCTGGGTGTTGCCGAACAGCCGCAGGATACGCAGACCCTGGGTGTTGACGGCCTCCATGGAGCGCAGCAGGGGGGTCTTCTTGTCCAGTGCCTCGCCGTTATAGGAGACGAAGATGGTGGGGATGCACAGGATGGTGCCCGCGCTCATTTCCTTCACAAAGGCGGGGGAGGTCATGTCCCAGGCGGTGTAGCCCCGGGCGTAGTGGGTGGAGCGCAGGCCGCCGGAGGGGAAGGAGGAGGCGTCGGACTCACCCATGATGAGCTGCTTGCCGGTGAGCTGCAGCAGGGTCTTGCTGTCCTCGGGGCGGGTCATAAAGGCGTCGTGTTTCTCCGCGGTGATTCCGGTGAGCGGCTGGAACCAGTGGGTGTAGTGGGTGGCGCCCTTTTCCACGGCCCAATCCTTCATGGCGTTGGCCACGATATCGGCGGTGGCAATGCTGATGTTGCCGCCGTTTTCCATGACGTCCATGACCTCGGCAAAGATCTTCTTGGGCAGACGCTCCCGCATGACGGAGGTGCTGAACACGTTGGAGCCAAACAGCTCGGTGACGTTGACACTCATTCTCTCAAACCCTTTCCTTATAGCTGGATCACGGGATTCCGCAGGTGCTGATATGAAAAAAGAGACAATAACGCCCTAAGGGTGGACGCCGTTGTCTCACATACCTGCCGCTCTGGAGTGCGGCCGCCAGCCGAATCCGATTCGCGTTACACATAGAATACTACGAAAACAGGCGCTTTTCAAGACGGGAAAGACACAAAGTTTCCAGAGAAAGAAAAAACAGGATGTGGAGATTTTCGACAAAGAAAAACGGGGAAAATGGAAAAAACTTGACAGGAAAGCGGCAAGGGGTGTACTGTCGCAGTAAAATAACCCCCGGCGGGGGAAAGGAGCGGCGTTATGGGCTATACCAAGGAAGACATCATCCGCATCGTGGAGGAGGAAGAGATCGAATTTATCCGCATGCAGTTTGTGGATATTTTCGGCCAGCTGAAAAACGTGGCCATCACGGCCAACCAGATCGAAAAGGCGGTCAATAACCAGATCATGTTCGACGGCTCCTCCATCGAGGGCTTTACCCGGGTGGATGAGTCGGACCAGTACCTGTACCCCGACCTCAACAGCTTCGCCATCTTCCCCTGGCGCCCCTCCCAGGGCAAGGTGGCCCGGCTTATCTGCGATGTGTACAACACCGACGGGACCCCCTTTGTGGGCGACCCCCGGGGCGTGCTGCGCCGGGTGATCCAGCGGGCCCGGGACATGGGCTTTGATACCTTTAATATCGGGCCGGAGCTGGAATTTTTCCTCTTTGAGACCGACGAGGAGGGGCGCGCCACCACCAAGACGGGGGATGAGGCGGGTTACTTCGACCTGGGCCCTCTGGACCACGGGGAATCCACCCGCCGGGAGATCTGCATGATGCTGGAGGAGATGGGCTTTGAGATCGAGGCCAGCCACCACGAGGGAGCGGCGGGCCAGCACGAGATCGACTTCAAGTATGACGAGGCTCTGGACGGGGCGGACAAGATCATGACCTTCAAACTGGCGGTGAAAAGCATCGCCCAGAAAAACGGGCTCCACGCCACCTTTATGCCCAAGCCCATTTTCGGCGCGGCGGGCTCTGGCATGCACATCAATATGTCCCTCTTCAAGGACGGCAAGAACACCTTCTACGACCCCGCCGACCCCCGGGGCCTGTCCCAGACGGCCTACGCCTTCATTGCGGGCCTTCTGCAGCACGTGAAGGGCTTTACTGCCCTCACCAACCCCCTGGTCAACTCCTATAAGCGCCTGGTGCCCGGCTACGAGGCCCCATGCTACAAGGCCTGGTCGGCCTCAAACCGCTCCGCCCTCATCCGCATCCCCGCCTCCCGGGGCAGCGCCACCCGGGTGGAGCTGCGCAGCCCAGACCCCGCCTGCAACCCCTATCTGGCGGTGGCGGCCTGCCTGGCCGCGGGCCTGGACGGCATCGCCCAGGGGCTGACCCCGCCCCCGGAGATCCCCGGCAACATTTACGCCATGGACCAGGAGACCCGGAAAGCCTTCGGCATCGAGGCCCTGCCCCGGAACCTGGAGGAGGCCTTGGTGGAGATGGAGCGGGACCCGGTGGTCATGGACGTACTGGGCCCCCATGTGGCCCAGCATTACCTCAACGGCAAGCAGAAAGAGTGGGAGGAGTACCAGACCCGGGTATCCAGCTGGGAACTGGAAAAGTACCTGGTCATCTACTAAGCCGGAGAGGGGGACTGGCCATTGGAAACCGTGATCGTGGCCTTTGAAAACGAAAAATTCAGCCGTCAGGTCAGCGAGCTGCTGGAGAGCAGCGGCGCGGCCTCCTGCCTGACCTGCTCCTCGGGGGACCAGGTGCGCCGTCTGCTGGGACGGCAGGCGGTGTACTGCGTGGTGTGCGGCCCACATCTGGCCGACGGGCCTGCGGAGTGGCTGGCGGAAGATCTGCCCCCCGAGTGCTCCATGCTGCTGGTGGGCAGCAAGCACCAGCTGGATGCCCGTGGGGAAGTGAACATCTTCAAGATGCCCACCCCCATCCGGCGGGAGGAGATGCTCATTACCGTGCGCCTGATGCTGCAGTTCGGCCGTCGGGTAGAAAAGCTCATGCGCCCGGCCCGCAGCGCCATGGAGCAGCAGCTGGTGGACCGGGCCAAGCAGGCCCTCATGGCCCGCTTTGATATCTCGGAGGAGGAGGCCCACCGCCGCCTGCAGAAGCGCAGCATGGACAGCGGCAGAAAGCTCTCCCAGACCGCCCGCCGGGTGCTGGCGGAGCTGGAGGAATAACAGAAAACTTAGAAGCATAGGTTCCAGACAAGGGCCGGAGCGGGGCAGGGCGCCCCGCTCCGGCTGTTTTTGTTTGGAGGGGTGCGTATGCATTTTACCAAGATGCAGGGCCTGGGCAACGACTACCTGTACCTGAACTGTCTGGAGGGAGCGCCGGAGGATCTGCCCGGCCTGGCCATCCGCCTGTCCGACCGCCACTTCGGCGTGGGGGGAGACGGGATCATCTGCATTGGCCCGGGCAAGACAGGGGACTTTTCCATGGAGATGTACAACGCCGACGGTTCCCGGGGGGCTATGTGCGGCAACGGCATCCGCTGCGTAGGCAAGTACGTGTACGACAAGGGGCTGACCCGAAAGACCTGCCTGACCATCGACACCGATGCCGGGCCCCGGCTGGTGGAGCTGGAGGTGCGGGGCGGCCGGGCGGTGCGGGTGTCGGTGGACATGGGCGTTCCGGTGGTAAAGCCGGGAATGGATGTGGCGGCAGGGGAGGAGACTTTCCGGCTCTATCCCGTGGAGGTGGGTAATCCCCACGGGGTGGTGTTCTGCCAGGAGCCCGCCGCCGTGGATTTGGGGCAGGTGGGCCCCGTTCTGGAGCGGCTGTTTCCCGGCGGCATCAACGTGGAATTTGCCGCCCCCAGAGGGCAGGACCGGCTGGAGGTGCGGGTGTGGGAGCGGGGCAGCGGGATCACTCTGGCCTGCGGCACCGGGGCCTGCGCCGCCTTGGCGGCGGCGGTAAAAACGGGGCGGTGCGCAAGGCAGTGCGCCGTCCGCCTACCCGGCGGCGTGTTGGATCTGGACTGGGACCGGGACAGCGGACACATGCGAATGACCGGCCCGGCGGTGACAGTGTTCGAGGGCGAGGTGGAAATTTAACGTTGACAACCGGGGGGGTATGGTGAATAATATCAAACATGGTAAACGACCGAAATTGCCACAAAGGAGTTGTGCTGTATGACCAAAGTAAATCAGAACTTTTTAAAGCTGCCCGGCAGCTATCTCTTCTCCGAGATCGCCCGCCGGCTGTCCGCTTATACCGCTGAGCACCCCGAGGCGAAGATGATCCGCCTGGGCATCGGCGACGTGACCCGTCCCTTGGTTCCCGCCGTCATTGAGGCCATGCACAAGGCTGTGGACGAGATGGGCACCTTTGAGGGCTTCCACGGCTATGGCCCCGAGCAGGGCTACGACTTCCTGAGAGAGGCCATTGCCAAGACTGACTACGCCGCTCGTGGCGTGGACATCAAGCCCGAGGAGATTTTTGTTTCCGACGGCGCCAAGAGCGACTGCGGCAATATCGGCGACATTTTCGGCGAGGACAACGTGGTGGCCGTGTGCGACCCCGTCTACCCCGTGTACGTGGACACCAACGCCATGGCCGGCCGGGCCGGTGAGTTCCAGGAGGAGCTGGGCAAGTGGTCCAAGCTGGTCTACATGCCCTGTGTGGAGGAGAACGGCTTTACCCCCCAGATCCCCCAGGAGAAGGTGGACATGATCTACCTCTGCTTCCCCAACAACCCCACCGGCGCTGTGGCCACCCGGGAGCAGCTGAAGGCTTGGGTGGACTACGCCAATGCCAACCAGGCGGTCATCCTCTATGACTCCGCCTACGAGGCCTTCATCACCCAGGAGGATGTGCCCCACACCATCTATGAGATCGAGGGGGCCCGCACCTGCGCCATCGAGTTCCGGTCCTTCTCCAAGACCGCCGGCTTCACCGGCAACCGCTGCGCCTACACCGTGGTGCCCATGGAGCTGGAGCGGGACGGCGCCAAGCTCAACGCCCTGTGGAACCGCCGCCAGTGCACCAAGTTCAACGGCGTGCCCTACGTGGTCCAGCGGGGCGCCGCCGCGGTGTACACCGAGGAGGGCCAGCGCCAGATCAAGGAGACCATCGCCTACTACCAGGAGAACGCCCGGGTCATCCGGGAGGGTCTCACCGAGGCGGGCCTGACCTGCTTCGGCGGCGTGAACGCCCCCTATATCTGGCTGAAGACTCCAGACGGAATGGGCTCCTGGGAGTTCTTTGATAAGCTGCTGAAGGAGGCCAACGTGGTCACTACCCCCGGCGCGGGCTTCGGTCCCAGCGGCGAGGGGTATATCCGCCTTACCGCCTTCGGCGATGCCGACGCCACCAAGGAAGCTGTGGCCCGCATCCGCACCATGCTGGGCCGGTAATCCAGACAAAAGACACCGCTCTTCCGAATGTTGGGAGGGCGGTGTTTTTGTTGGGATAAGGTTGAAAATATATTTCGAGGAGATACAAAAATAAAAATTATTTTTCACTAAATTCTCTTTACCAGAGGCGGGATGTCCGCTATAATAGGGCTGTTTTTCAGGATAACATCCCGTGAAGGAGATGGAAAAGGATGACAGAGCGAGAGAAAATGTTGTCCGGACAGTTCTACTGTGCGGATGAACCTGATCTGAATGCCGCGCGGTACCGGGCCGACCTGCTATGCTGCCAGCTCAATGCTCTTCCTATGACCGAGACCGAGCTTCGAAAGCAGGTGCTAAGGCAGCTGCTGGGCAAGGTGGGGGAGAACTGCACCATCAATCCTCAGTTCCGCTGTGACTACGGCAGCTACATCCAGTTGGGTGAGAACTTCTTTGCCAACTACAACTGCGTTATCCTAGACTGCGCCCCGGTGACGTTCGGGGACAATGTATTCATCGCCCCCAACTGCGGCTTCTATACTGCCGGACATCCCCTGGACTATCCCACCCGCAACGCTCTGCTGGAGTTTGCCAAGCCCATCACCGTAGGTGACAACGTGTGGATTGGAGGCAACGTGGTGGTACTGCCCGGAGTGACTATCGGTTCCGGAGCGGTGATCGGTGCGGGCAGTGTGGTCAGTCGGGATATCCCGGAAAATGTACTGGCAGTGGGTAATCCCTGCCGTCCCATCCGATCCATCAATCAGAAGGACCGGAGAATGCTTTGATAGAAAAGTGTACTGCGCTTTTTTATACCATATCGCAGAAAGAAAGGAGGATCATGGGTCTGTCCCATCACAAAGCGCCAGCGCCTGTCCCATTTGGGCAGGACGACGAGGAGAAGGGAGTATCGAAGGGACGCACGGCGTCCTGTAAATTCGGCGGATGCCCTTCCGTGCCGCTCCGGGCGCGCACTCAGTCTACAAATATGCGGGTGACCGCAAAACAGAGGGGCTGAGACCGGGGAACGAGGTGCAAATGGCTGCGAGTTTGTCCTCCATATTTTGGCAAGTGCCATAGGAGGAAACTGAATATGTGTGGAATTGTAGGTTTTATCGGCAAGGAACCCGCCGCCCCCATCCTGCTGGAGGGGCTGTCCCGGCTGGAATACCGGGGCTATGATTCGGCTGGCCTGGCGGTGTACGACCCGGAAAAGGGCCTGCAGGTGGTAAAAGCCAAGGGCCGCCTTCAGGTGCTGCGGGACCTGACCCAGAACGGGGCCCTGGTCCCCGGCGTCATGGGCCTGGGCCACACCCGCTGGGCTACCCACGGGGCTCCCAACGATATCAACTCCCACCCCCAGGTGAGCCAGTCCGGCCGCGTGGCGGTGGTCCACAACGGCATCATTGAAAACTATGCCAAGCTGAAAGCGTTTCTGGAGTCCAAGGGCGTCACCTTTGTCTCCGAAACCGACACCGAGGTAGTGGCCCAGCTGCTGGACTACTACTACCAGGGAGACCTGCTGGACGCCGTGGGCAAGGTGCTCCACCGCATCGAAGGGGCCTACGCCCTGGGTATCGTGTGCGCCGACGAGCCGGATAAGCTGGTGGCGGTGCGCAAGGATTCCCCCCTGATCCTGGGCTACGGCGAGGGCTTCTCTCTGCTGGCCAGCGATGTCACCGCCGTCATCCAGTATACTCGGAAGGTATGCTATCTGGACGACGGCGAGGTGGCCGTGCTGACCCCCGAGGGGGCCCAGGTCTATAACTCCCTGCTCCAGCCCGTGGAGAAGGAGCGCTCCCATGTGGATTGGGAGATCTCCGCGGCGGAGAAGGGGGGCTACGAGCACTTCATGTTCAAGGAGATCATGGAGCAGCCCAAGGCCATCCGGGACACCATCACCCCCCGCCTGCGGGAAGGGAAAGTGGTGCTGGACGATCTCACCATCACCCGGGAGCAGCTGGAGCGTATGGACCGGCTGTATATCATCGCCTGCGGCTCCTCTTACCATGTAGGCGTCGCCGCCAAGTACATTTTAGAGCGGCTGCTGCGCATCCCCGTAGAAGTCACCCTGGCCTCGGAATTCCGGTACTGTGACCCCATTGTCACCGACCGCACTCTGGCCCTGGTCATCAGCCAGTCGGGAGAGACCATCGACACCCTGGCCGCCATGCGGGAGGCCAAGCGCCTGGGCGCCCGGCTGCTGTCCATCGTCAACGTGGTGGGCTCCACCATCGCCCGGGAGTCGGACGATGTGCTGTACACCTGGGCCGGGCCCGAGATCGCCGTGGCCACTACCAAGGCCTACTCCACCCAGCTGGCGGTGGTCTATCTACTGGGGCTGTATTTTGCCGATCTGCTGGGCCGGGTCACCCCTCAGGAGTATGCCCAGCTGGTGGAGGAGCTGCGCCAGCTGCCCGCCAAGGCGGAGGAGATCCTGGCCAACACGGAGCAGATCCAGTATTACGCATCCATCTATTTCAACCACGACTCCGTCTTTTTCATCGGGCGGAACATCGACTATGCCGTGGGCCTGGAGGGCTCCCTGAAGCTGAAGGAGATCTCCTACATCCACTCCGAGGCCTACGCCGCCGGAGAGCTGAAGCACGGCACCATCTCCCTCATTGAGGACGGCACCCTGGTGGTGGCCCTGGCGGGTTGGAACCGGCTGTTTGACAAGCTGATGAGCAACGTCAAGGAGGTCAAGGCCCGGGGGGCCGACGTCATCGGCCTGGCCTGCGCCGCCCACGCCGATCAGCTGACGGCTCAGGTGGACAGCGCCCTCACCATCCCCGACGTACATCCCATGTTCCTGCCCTCTCTGGAGGTTATCCCCATGCAGTTGTTTGCCTATTACGTGGCCCTGATGCGGGGCTGCGACATTGACAAACCCCGCAACCTGGCCAAGAGCGTGACGGTAGAATAACGCAGAAGCCCCGGAGCAAATGCTCCGGGGCTTCTTTTTATAGCTGATGCGCCTGAATGCGCCGGGCCAGGTCCTGGACCTTTTCCGCAATGGTGTCCATCACAGCCAGAAATTCCTTGTCGGCCTTTCCGGTGGGGTCCTCCAGGCCCCAGTCCTCCCGGTGGGAGCAGGGGAGAGTGGGGCAGGAGACATTGCAACCCATGGTCACCACGATGTCTACCGGGGGCAGCTGAGAAACCGGCTTGCTGTACTGGGTCTGCTCCATGTCCACACCGTAGCGCTCCTTCATCAGCCGCACCGCGTCCTGGTTGATGCGGGGGACGGTCTCGGTGCCGGCGGAGTAGGAGTCAAACACCTGGCTGGCCAGCAGGGTGCCCAGGGCCTGGGCCATCTGGCTGCGGCAGGAGTTGTGGACGCAGACGAAGGCAACCTTGGGCTTATTCATGGGCCACCTCCCGGGCCTGGATGATCAGCTCCTTGGCCTGGTCCTTGGTGAGTACCCGCCCGGAGGAGACCACCTTGCCGTCCACCATGAGGGCGGGAGTGGACATCACGCCAAGGGCAGCGATTTCCGAAAAGTCGGTGATGTGGCCCACGGCCAGGTCCAGACCCAGCTCGGAGAGCGCCTGGCGGGTGGATTCCTCCAGGGCGTTGCACTTGGCGCAGCCGCCCCCCAGCACCTGAATCGGGGCGTTGGGGTCGTGGACGGGGGTGGAAGAAGCAGATTTTTTACGAAACAGTCCCATGATAATATACCTCCTGAATTAGAATAAAAATCCTTGAATGGCGTTAAAAAAGTATCCCACTAAGATGATACCACCAGCACAGATGGCAATAAACAGGGCCAGCAGCTTGGGCTTGACCGCCTTGCGCAGCATGATCATGGAGGGCAGGCTCAGAGTGGTGACCGCCATCATAAAAGAGAGGATGGTGCCCAGCTGGGCGCCCTTGGAGAGCAGGGCCTCGGCCACGGGGATGGTGCCGAAGATGTCGGCGTACATCGGCACTCCCACAAGGGTGGCCAGTACCACACCCAAGGGGCTGCCGCTGCCCAGCACGCCCTCCACCCAGGCCTGGGGGATCCAGTTGTGGATGACGGCTCCCACGCCCACGCCCACCAGGATGTAGGGGAACACTTTGAGGAAGGTGTCCTTCACCTGCTGGGCGGCGTAGTCCACCCGCTGACGGCGGGTGAGGGTGGGGGCGTCCTCTCCAGAGCCCGAGGCGGCCAGGATGAATTCCTCCACATACCGCTCCATGTGCAGCTTCTCAATGAGGGTTCCGCCTAAAATGGCCACCACCAGCCCCAGGCCCACGTAGATCAGGGCCACTTTTCCGCCGAAAATGCTCATCAGCAGCACCAGGCTGCCCAGGTCCACCATGGGGGAGGAGATGAGGAAGGAGAAAGTGACCCCCAGGGGCAGGCCCGTACTGGTAAAGCCCATAAACAGGGGGATGGAGGAGCAGGAGCAGAAGGGGGTCACCGTGCCCAGCAGGGCGGAGACGGCGTTGGCCCCCAGGCCGTGGAACCGGCCCAGAATTTTGCGGCTGCGCTCCGGGGGGAAATAGCTCTGCAGATAGGAGACCAGAAAAATCAGGGTGCACAGCAAAATGGTGATCTTAATGACGTCGTAGAAAAAGAACTGGATGCTCCCGCCCCAGGGGGAGGAGAGGTCCAGCCCCAGGCGGGACAGCAGCCCACCGATCACCTGGTTGAGCCAGTGCATGCCCAGGATTTGGTCCTGAAAAAACAGCCAGACGGTTCGCAAGGGAAAATCCTCCTTTACAGATCAATTATTTTTGATATGAGAGGCAAAAGAAAAACCATCCCGGGATGGTTTTCTTTCAGCCGCAGCCACAGGGACGGCTCTGGGTGTTGGGGGTGGTGAGCTGCCGCAGCAATTCCGCGGCGGCGGCCCCGGCGGAGGGGTCCAGGGAATAGTGGGTCCACTTGCCCTCCTGGCGGCCTACCACCACGCCGGACTGGCACAGGATCTTCATATGATAGGAAAGACCGGACTGGGTGATATCCAGCTGTTCCAGCAGAACGCAGGCACATTTTTCCCCGTCTCGCAGCAGCTCCAGAATGGCCAGACGCTTGGGGTCGCAGAAGGCCTTGAAAATCCGGGCGTTTTCCTGGTGGCGGTCCATGGGCTCACCTCACATCAAAAATATTTGATATGAGTATAGCAGGCTTTCCTGTTCCTGTCAAGCAAAAAGGCTGGGTGAAGCAAACGCTTCACCCAGCCTCGAAATCAAAGGGGAGGATTACTCCTTCTCGAAGACATCCTTGCCCATGCCGCAGATGGGGCAGACCCAATCCTCAGCGACCTGCTCCCAGGGGGTGCCGGGAGCCACGCCGTTATCAGGATCGCCAACAGCGGGATCATAGACGTAGCCACAGGGGCAAACATACTTATCCATGTTTGGTACTCCTTATATTAAGTAGTTGTGATCTGTCAGCAGAGATTAGCCGAAGTAGCGCTTCAGCTCGTCCTCACAAGCTCCATATCCTGCGCTTCCGGATAAACCCGAAAGCGCACTCATTTCGCTGCTCGTCCTCTCCCATGCAAACCCGCTTCGCTGGGCTTTGCATGGGGTAACGGAAGGGAGAAAATTAGCCGAAGTAGCGCTTCAGGAGACCCTCAAAGGCCTTGCCGTGGCGGGCCTCGTCGCGAGCCATCTCGTGAACGGTGTCGTGGATGGCGTCCAGGTTGTGCTGCTTGGCCAGCTTAGCCAGCTCGAACTTGCCGGCGGTAGCGCCGTTCTCGGCGTCAACGCGCATCTCCAGGTTCTTCTTGGTGGAGTCGGTCACGACCTCGCCCAGAAGCTCGGCGAACTTGGCAGCGTGCTCAGCCTCCTCATAGGCGGCCTTCTCCCAGTACAGACCGATCTCGGGGTAACCCTCGCGGTGAGCCACACGGGCCATAGCCAGGTACATACCGACCTCGGTGCACTCGCCCTGGAAGTTCTCACGCAGGCCCTGCATGATCTCCTCGGGAGCGCCCTGAGCCACGCCTACCACGTGCTCGGCAGCCCAGCTCTTCTCACCGGCCTGCTCCACGAACTTCTCCTTGGGAGCCTTGCAGATGGGGCAGATCTCGGGAGCCTCAGCGCCCTCGTAAACATAACCGCAAACAGAACAAACGAACTTCTTCATGATAAAACGTCCTCCTCATTAGAATTTGATTGCATACATTTTTGACATTTGCCATAGAACGTCAGTTCATGGCGTTCCACCTGTAAACAATATTCCTTTTCGACGGCCTTTGTCAACCCTAGATTCACCGGAATCCGGTGCAGGTCCATCACGGCGCCGCAGGTGGTACAAACAAAGTGGCTGTGGGGGGTGGTATCAGCGTCGAAGCGCTCCTGACCGTTGACCACACCGACGCTTTGAATCACGCCTTGCTGTTGAAACAGCAGCAGGTTGCGGTAAACGGTCCCCAGACTTAAATCCGGGTGAGTGGCCTTCAGCGTGTGGTAGAGCCACTCGGCGGAGGGATGAGCATCGGAACTGCGCAGGGCAGTTAAAATCGCCTCCCGCTTCTTGCTGTAACGAGTGGTTCGCTCCACGATCTGACCTCCTTAACAGTAGTAATTCTTGTTTGCAAAAAGAATATAGCATACTTCATCCTACTTGTAAAGAGGGAATTCAAAAATTTTCGAAAAAACTTTTCGGGCTCAGCGGCCCAGGCGGTGGAGGATGGATTCCTCCACCCGGTCGCCGTATTTCATTCCCAGAATAAAGAGGAGCAGCCCACCTACGCCAATCAGAGCCATGCCCCACCAGGGGATGGAGAAGGAGGCGCCGCCCAGGGCGCTGGCAAAGAGAAGTCCCCAGGGGCGGGTCAGCAGAACGATGATGAGAAAGCGGCGCAGGGAGATGGCAGTGAGCCCCGCCAGGATGCAGAGCAGGTCATCGGGGAAGAAGGGGAAGAGGAAGGCTAGAATCAGGAAAATATCTGTCTTGGCATGGATCACGTCCAGATACTTGGCCGAGACCCGCTCGCCCACCACTCGGGTGACAAACTCCCGGCCCAGCCACCGGGCCAGCTGAAAGACCAGCAGGGAGGCACAGACCACCGCCGCAAAGGTGAGGAAAAAGGAGACCCAGGTGCCGAACAGAACGCCCCCCGCCAGGGCGGTGATGTTGCTGGGAATGGGGGCCAGCACCACCGACAAGAATTGCAGCAGGAAGAAAAACAGATGGGAGTAGGGGGCAAAGCGCTGGATATACGCCCGCAGAGACTCCTGGTCGGCGGCTGCGGCAAAAAAGCCGCTGCGGAATAAAAAGATGCCGCCGCCCACCAGCAAAAGCAAAACGGCGATGAGGGTGCCGATTTGGAGGGAACGCTTTTTCATGGAAAGACCTCTCTTTTTCTGTGGTACTCCTCCATAAGATACCACGGACCTTTTGAGAAATTACGAACGCTTCTTTAAAAAACGATGAAGATTTTTTCTAAGGCAGGAAAAATATAAAAAAAGGAGGCCCGGGGGCCTCCTTTTTCAAACGTGTTATTAGAGATTACAGCAGGGTCACGCCAGCGTCGGCGCAAACCTTCATGGTCTCGTCATCCCACAGGGAGACCTGGACCTCGCCGATGTGGGCCTTGCCCAGCAGCAGCATGGACACACGGGACTGGCCGATGCCGCCGCCCATGGTCAGGGGCAGCTCGCCGTTCAGCAGCATCTTGTGGAAGGGCAGCTCCCGGCGGTTGTCGCAACCGGCCAGGGTGAGCTGGCGGTCCAGAGACTCGGGGCTGACCCGGATACCCATGGAGGAGAGCTCCAGAGCCTTGCCGTTGACGCTGTCCCACACCAGCAGGTCGCCGTTGAGACCCCAGTCGTCGTAGTCGGGGGCGCGGCCGTCGTGGGGCTTGCCGGACTTCAGCTTGCCGCCGATGCCCATGAGGAAGGTGACGGTGTGCTCCTTCACGAAGGCGTTCTCACGCTCCTTGGGGGTCAGGTCGGGATACAGGTCCTCCAGCTCCTGGGTGGTGATGAAGGTGATCTCCTGGGGGATCTCAGGCAGCACGCACAGCTGGGGGAAGACGGAGCGCAAGAAGGCCTGGGTGTCCCGCAGAGCGCCCACGATGCTGCGCACGGTGTTCTGCAGGTACTCCACGTTGCGGTCCTCGGCCAGGATGATCTTCTCCCAGTCCCACTGGTCCACATAGGCGGAGTGGAGGTTGTCCAGATCCTCGTCCCGGCGGATGGCGTTCATGTCGGTGTACAGGCCCTCACCGGGGTGGAACTGGTAGCGCTTCAGGGCCAGACGCTTCCACTTGGCCAGGGAGTGGACCACCACGGCGGTGTCCTCTACACGGCGAATATCAAAGGAGACAGGGCGCTCCACGCCGTTGAGATCGTCGTTCAGACCGGAGGAGGCGGCCACAAAGAGGGGGGCGGATACCCGGTGCAGGCGCAGGGCGCCGCTCAGGCGGTCCTCAAACAGGCGCTTGAGCAGGCCGATGGCCTTCTGAGTCTCATAAATGCTGAGCAGGGGGGCGTACCCCTGAGGAATGGTGGAACGTTCCATATAGTGAAAACTCCTTATAAAATTGGGATAAGCCGGGCGGCCAAAACGGGGGAATGGCCCGGCGCATGATATGACATTATAATGCCACGGCGGCGGAATTGCAATCGCTTCTTGCCATTTTGCCCCGGTTCACGTATAATGAAAACCGCAATTTCTGTTACCGGAAGGGGAGAGGAACCGCTATGAAGCTAATTTCCTGGAATGTAAATGGCCTTCGGGCGTGCCTGAAAAAGGGGTTTTTGGACTTCTATCAACAGGAACGGCCGGATTTCTGCTGCCTTCAGGAGACGAAAATGGAAAAAGGTCAAGCCGACGTAGACCTGGGCGACGGAATTCTGGAATTTTGGAATTCCGCGGAGAAAAAGGGCTACTCCGGCACGGCGGTCTTTACTCCTCACGCCCCCTTGGCGGAGACCTACGGCATGGGACTGGACCAGCACGACCACGAGGGACGGCTTATTACCCTGGAGTATGAGCAGTTTTTCCTGGTGTGCTGTTATACCCCCAACTCCCAGAGCGAGCTCAAGCGGCTGGATTACCGCATGACCTGGGAGGACGATCTGCGGGAATACCTTATGGAGCTGGACCGGCGTAAGCCGGTGATCTACTGCGGCGACCTCAATGTGGCCCACCAGGAGATCGACCTGAAAAACCCCAAGACCAACCGCATGAACGCCGGATTTACCGATGAGGAGCGGGAGAAGATGACCCGCCTTCTGGAGTCCGGGTTCACCGATTCCTTCCGCTGGCTCCATCCCGACGCCACGGGGATCTACTCCTGGTGGTCCTACCGCTTCCAGGCCAGAAAGAACAACGCGGGGTGGCGCATTGACTACTTCATCGTTTCCGACCGGCTGCGGGACCGCATCAAGCGGGCGGAGATTTTGACTCAGGTGGAGGGCAGCGACCACTGCCCTGTGCTGCTGGAGCTGGACCTTTAAAGGGGGGCGCTGCATGAGACGGAAAGACCGTGAGATTCGGGATCTGGAGCAGATGGAGGCCATCCTGAAGGGCTGTGACGCGGTTCGCATCGGGGCTCAGGATGACCAGGGTATGTTTATCGTCCCCTTGAATTTTGGGTACCGGCTGGAAGGGGAGAAGCTTACCCTGTTTGTCCACTCGGCCCCGGAGGGGAGAAAGGTGGACGCCTTCCGCAGGGGAGGACAGGTGGCCTTTGAGATGGATTTCGGCCATGCCCTGCGCACAGCGGACACCGCCTGCGGCCACAGCTTTACCTACCAGAGCATCATGGGTACTGGTGAGATCCGCCCCCTCACAGAGCGGGAGGAGAAGCGAATGGGCCTGGGCGCTATCATGGAGCATATGACCGGCCGGACCTGGGAATTCCCCGACGAGTCAGTGGACCACACCGCCGTCTTTGCCCTGGAGGTCTCCCAGTGGACGGCCAAGTCCAACCAGGCGGGCTGAGGAGGAAACAGGTATGCTGGAATTTGATAACCAAAAATATTCCTATTCTTCCCGCAGAAATATGGTCTACGCCCGGAAGGCCATGACGGCCACCTCGGTCCCCCAGGGGGCCCAGATCGGAATGGACGTGATGAAGCGGGGCGGAAACGCCGTGGATGCGGCTGTCGCTATGGCTGCGGCCATGCCTTTGCTGGAGCCCACGGGCAACGGACTGGGTTCCGACTGCTTTGCCCTAGTCTGGATTGAGAAAGCGAAAACACTTTACGGATTAAACGCCAGCGGAGTCGCTCCTATGGCTTTATCAGCAGATATTGTAAAGGGAAAGGGCTTTTCGGAAATGCCCAAGACGGGCTGGATTCCCACCATGGTTCCGGGGGCGCCCGGAGGCTGGACGGAGCTCAATCGCCGCTTCGGCACCCGGCCTCTGGCGGAGCTGTTCGCCCCGGCCATTGCCGCTGCCCGGGAGGGCGTGCCGGTGCAGGTGAATGTGGAGCCCCAGTGGGCCAAGGATTCCAAGCGCATCGCCGCCGCCATGGAGCAGGACAGCGCCCCCCACGCCTACTGGTGGCAAACATTTATGAAGGAGGACGGCTCCCCCTACCGGGCGGGCGATATCTTCCGCTGGCCTGAGTACGCCGACACCCTGGAGGAGCTGGCGGCCACCAACTGCGAGAGCTACTATCGCGGCAAACTGATGGAGCAGATCGTGGCCTTCTCCCAAAAGACGGGGGGATATTTTCGGGAGGAAGATTTCCGTACTTACCATCCCCAGTGGGTGGAGCCCATCCACACGGATTACAAGGGCTATACCGTCTGCGAGATCCCGCCCAACGGACACGGCATCACGGTGCTCATGGCCCTGAACATTTTAAAAGGTTTGAATCTGCCCCGGGAAAAGGAGCAGGGGGAGACCTACCATAACATTATGGAGTCTCTGAAGCTGGCCTTTGCCGACACCAAGACCTATGTGGCCGACCCCAGGACCATGCGCACCAAGGTGGAGGACATGCTCTCTCCCAAGTACGCAGATCAGCGGCGGGCTCTCATTGGAGAGAAGGCCCTGCTGCCCCAGGCGGGCGACCCCTCCTGCGGCGGGACCATCTACCTGTGTACCGCCGACCCCCAGGGGAACATGGTCTCCTTCATCCAGAGCAACTACACCACCTTCGGCGCCGGAGTGGCCATCCCGGGCACCGGCATCTCCCTGCAAAACCGGGGGGCCAATTTCTCTCTGGACGAGAGCAGCGACAACTGCCTGGCAGGGGGAAAGAAGTCCTACCACACCATCATCCCCGGCTTTTTGATGAAGGACGGGGAGGCCGTGGGTCCCTTTGGCGTCATGGGCGCCTTTATGCAGCCCCAGGGCCACGTCCAGGTGCTGGTCAACGCCATTGACTACCACATGAACCCCCAGCAGTGCCTGGACGCCCCCCGCGTGCAGTGGATCGGCGGCAAGCACATTCAGGTGGAGTCCGAGGTGCCCCAGCACGTGGTGGAGGATCTGCGGGCGAGAGGGCACGAGGTAGAAGTCATCCAGGACCGGGTGGACATGGGCCGGGGTGAGATCATCTGGCGCACGGAAAACGGCCTGCTGGCCGGAGGCACCGAGCCCCGGTGCGACGGTTCTATCGCCGCCTGGTAACCTACTTTTCTTGAAAGAAAAGTAGGCAAAAGAACTTTGTGCGAAACTGCGTTTCGCCTCTGGGGTAGAGGCCAAAGAGATGGGTGGTCTCCGTTAAACTTTTGCTGCTCTCTATCCTCGAATTTTCTTTTTGAAAGAACGGTAGGCAAAAGAACTTTATGCGAAACTGCGTTTCGCCTCTGGGGTAGAGGTCAAAGAGATAGGTGGTTTCCGTTAAACTTTTGCTGCTCTCTATCCTTGAACTTTCTTTTTGAAAGAACGGTAGGCAAAAGAACTTTATGTGAAACTGCGTTTCGCCTCTGAGGTATAGCCAAAGAAGAAGGGCAGATTTCGATAAAATCTTGCTGTTCTCTTTCCCCGAGCTTCCTGCTTGAAAGAGCGGCAGGGCAAAAACTTTGTATAAACTGCGTTTTGCTTCTGGGACAGAAGCCAAAGGATACATGCGTAAGGCGCAAAAGCCCATGGATGGCAAAACGTTGGTAAGAAGAAATGGCATATGGAAAAGCAGCGGGAAAACGCAGTTTTCCCGAAGCTTTTTGTCTCCCTTTTTCTCGAAAAAGGGAGGAGAAAGGAGCGCGTTATGAAGATTGCAGAACTGTTTGGAAAGGGTAAGACTGTGTTTTCCTGCGAGGTGTTCCCTCCCAAGAAGACCAGCCCTGTGGACAGTATTTATAAGACCCTGGACGGCCTGAAGGACATCAAGCCCGACTTTATCAGCGTGACCTACGGGGCGGGCGGTTCCAGCGCGGTGAACCAGTCCACCCGTGAGATCGCCTCCATCATCGAAAACCAGTACCACATTCCCGCCATGGCCCACCTCACCTGTGTGGCCTGCACCAAGGGCGAGGTCACTGAGCTGCTGGCCGGTCTGAAGCAGGACGGCGTGGAAAACGTGCTGGCTCTGCGGGGCGACCGCAACCCCGACTATCCCCCCAAGACCGACTTCCTCCACGCCGATGAGCTGGTGGCCTTCATCCGCCGCCGTGGCGATTTCGGCGTGTCCGCCGCCTGCTACCCCGAGAGCCATCCCGAGAGCCCTGACGCGGTGAGCGATATCCGCTACCTGAAGCAGAAGGTGGATGCCGGCGCCCAGCACCTGGTCAGCCAGCTGTTTTTCGACAACGACGACTTCTTCCGCTTCCTGGAGCGCTGCCGCATCGCCGGGATCAATGTGCCCATCGAGGCGGGCATCATGCCCGTGCTGAACCGGGCCTCCATCGAGCGCATGGTGTCCATGTGCGGTGCCTCTCTGCCCCGCAAGCTCACCCGCATCCTGGCCCGGTACGGCGATCACCCCGCCGCCCTGCGGGAGGCCGGCATCGCCTACGCCATCGACCAGATCTCTGACCTGGTGGCCGCCGGAGTGGACGGCATCCACCTCTATACCATGAACAACCCCGCTGTGGCCCAGCAGATCAGCAGCAGCGTCGCTTCCATCCGCAGCGTGTAACCGGAGAAAGGACAAGGTCCATGCCCATTACATTAGAACAACTGGATCTGAACGAGGTACTGCGCTATATGGGCTGTCCCCCGGAGAAGGCGGACGAGGACCTTCGCACGCTGATCGGGGCCTGCGCCGGACAGCTGCTGGCTGTCGTCCGGCCCCGGTGGACCTACCGCATCTTTGACGTGACCCTGGAAGAGGAGGGGGTGCGCCTTGCCGGTGGGCTGCTGCTGCCGGGGGAGGGCCTGAAGCGCCACCTGGCGGG
>JABLTR010062171.1_pt1 | contig 18403 bp, 28 predicted proteins | sample 7160071 | NCBI WGS metagenome assembly JABLTR01 (sample SAMN14651230, study PRJNA627086) | human gut metagenome | isolation source: feces | host: Homo sapiens
CAAATTAGCGAAGTTACTTTTGGAGCAAGTTTTTCTCCCAGGCAGATACCCACATTTTTATCCCAACTCTTTAGCTAAGTATTCCGATCAGGAAATAAGAGATTGTGAAATCGAAATGGAAAAACTAGGTCTTCTCAAATTCTGGGAATCCAAAGCATATTCTTCCAACTCATATACTGACAAATGGCTTCCATATACCAAATTAGAAGTTACCGTTAACAAAATAGCCTGTGAAAAATTCTTAGCTTCCATCAAGTAAGCATCTCAGCCCAGGGGACATTTTCCTCTGGGCTTCTTACCGTCAAAAATCCCAGATACACACCTATAAGTTTTCCCCAAAACCATCTCCATAAAATATTAGTTTTATTGGAAAATCGACCCCCGAAAAACCCTTATTTTTCCTGCATTCTACGATTTGCCATTTTGAGAATTTTGCCAATTTTTAGCAAAATCCGGTCATAACACCCCTAAGGGGACAAATTTCATCCTCCCGGAGTGTCACCGCATATTTTACCAGACTTTTGCTTCAACCAAATTATTTCGGTCAAGCTTTTGAGGTGCTTCCGAATTATTCGTAACCACCACATATTGTAAATTTTATGCAAAAACCGAATTATTCGGCTTTGCCTCATAATATTTTGAGGAGGTGACTTAAAATTATTTGAAGTCACCACTTATATCTGGTCAGCCGAATTATTCGGTTCACCAATTTTTTATCACTCACTAAAGGATACCGAATTATTCGGCAAGCTACCAGATCGAAGTATGTTTTTGCCAAAACCAAATTATTTGGCTTTGCCTCTTGGTATAATTTTGGAGTCTTATAATTATTGGAAGACTCCACTTGTACATTATTTGAAACCGAGTTTTTCGGTAATAATTTTCAAATCCGAATTATTCGGACTTGATTTTAGCAAAAAATAATTCTAAAGTTACCGTGACGGAAAAAATTTCGTTCACGCCCTGGCAACAACACGAAAATATTTTATTTAACTACCGAATTATTCGGTAGTTTTTCTGGATACGAATTTTTTTCGTCTCCAAAACATAATTACGAAAAAAATTCGCAATTATTCAGGAACCAGCCTTTCGCCATTTCCCACAACTATGTATTGATGGAATAGGGGTTTCACATATCATTCGTCCCATCCTTATAAACTACTTCTCATTAGAAAAATAATTTATTTTCAAAAAAATTCGAACTTTTTTCAATTTTCGTGTGATTTCAACAAGTCTCATTCGTATAATATATATAAACGTATCAACACAAAATAATGGATGAGGAAAACTAAATATGAGATTCATTGAAATCACAGATGAGGAAGCACTTAACCTTCATGCCGATCAGCTTAAAGCTATTGCTACCTATAACTATCTTCTCAGTGTACAACCAGACTATGTACCAGAAGATATAAACCTCTCACCAGAAGAGATAGATAAGCAGTACCAAAAGCTGATGCAGCAAATAAAAGGTTAGTCAATCATCAGGCAAGGACATGGAATCTATCTGTGTCCTTCTTCATTTCTGCCTCTTCATCCCAAGTATGATCTGGCACATCTGCAGCACCATCTACCTCAACAGCACCAAAATTCTTTGCCATATTATCCGGTACAACATGACCACCAATCTTGCAATCATCATTCTTCATATTGCTCTTCTCAGTATTTACATTGCTCTTCATATCATTCTTCTCAAACATCTTATCAATATCCTCCTTAGTCAATTTTTTTGCTCTCTGCGCCCATTCAGTAGCTTCTGGTAAAGTCATATGTCCGTATTCTTCCAGAACCATCTTCCGATCACCATTCTTTACAATGATGCTCCACTTACCGCCTTTTTCACTCTGGAAGCTATATCCTTTGTTTGCCAATGCTTTCCTGATTTTTGATCTTACAGCTACGTAAGATGTAACTTTTGAAGCAAGAATATGGTGCTTTTGATCTACTGTGAATCTCACAACATCACCATTGAAAAGTTTCGCTCTTGCAGTTACCGCCTTTCTACCGAAGCAATACTCTTTACCGTCTTCACCTTTAATAAGTCCGTACTGCCCCTTGATGTAATACTCGATTGTTCCTTGTAAGTTTTTGTTTGCCATAATTATTTTCTCCTTTGATTTTAAATTTTGCTGTTTATAATCCACTTGGAATTTCTCCGTAGAGATCATTCATCCAGTTACATACATTTCTTCTTATTCAGTTTTTCATTTATTCTGCAAAATCTCACAGCGAAAATTGCACCGTAAAGTCCAACATGATTCTGTCAGCAGCTCAATAATCTTACTCTTTCAGCAAGCACATATACCTATCCATATAGAGATAATTTCACCCTGATATCAAGCAGTGCAAAATTGTCAGTCTGGAAAATTATCATCCGGTTTTAACCTCGATTTCATATAAAATAGTCATTGCTATAGAAACAGCTGCTACTGCTGATCCGTCCTGGAAGATTGATATATGGATGTCCATTTTGGCTTCCCATCTGTATGTTCCAAAGAAATGATACTTGAGAATATAGGTATCTTAGTTTTAGATGCTCCTTGCAGATCAGATAAATCATTCAGTGAAAACACACAAATTTACTTCCTGGCTCACACAGAATAATAGCTTATATTCCCCTATTCTCTTCTTTACGAAAAGGGCTCAGAAACCCAGTGTTTATGCGGCTTTCCAGACTCAAATGTGCATTTTTTATTCATCATTTTGCACATTTTTATTTTCTACAACTTATTATTTTGAGAGTTAATTTGATTAGAACGAATGAAATGTGAAGCTTTAGCGAACATTTCAAGAGTGATGACAAATGAACGTAGCTTTAGCATAGTGAATGCGTCAGCCCCTGTCGGAACGACAGATAAGTTAAGTGATTTTTATCTTACTTGCCTGGTGTTCCACCAGTTTCCTGCCGCACAACCTTACGGTTGTTTGTCATCACTTCACCAGCTGTTCGCTAAAGCTTCACAGCTGGTTCGTTCGAAATTGATTGTTTGTTGATTCATCATGTAATTATAACAATATTAACATTTTTGATGTTTTTGAGTTTTATCTTCATCTATTAATTACATATCTCTCTTCTTTAGGGAACGCCCCTACAATCCCAATAAAATAAAGGGTTTAAAAATCAAAATGTGCATTTTTTGAACCCTATTTTGCACATTTTTATTTCAGGCTACTTTTTCAATGACATAACAATCTTGAATCCAATTATTTAATAGCTCTCTCATACGCTCACTTGGAATATAAATATCAATCGGTTTACCATTACGAATCTGACTTCTCCAAGCCCACTGTAATAAAGCACCTAAAGCACACATATCTTCATCAAATTCTAACGAGTAATGATTAACAAACTGTTTGATATCTGGTGTCATAAAAAAATTAATCAAATATGCCAGCGCTTTCTTGTCCTTAAATTCATTCGTTCCTCTGGCATTACATGGTACAAAACCTTTTGTATAACCCTTACCCTTGATATATTTAATATATGGTTTAAAGACAGTGTACATATTGTCTTCTGAATTGGTTTTAGAAACTGTTCTAAAGAAATTCTCTGTATTGGTCTTCAATTGCTCAAAGATAATCCGATCCTTATTTTTCTTATTCTCGTACCAGGATTTTGATAACGGATTTGACTTTCCAATCTTAGTGCCAATCTTATTGAATTTGCCCTCATAAATGTTTATCAGGTCAACCACTTTTCTACGCTTCTCATATTCCAGTTCTTTGTTATGCTTAACCAATTTTCTGTCATAGTCCAGCATATATTTCTCGTAGTGAATACCGTGAATGTCAAAGTATGATTTCTGAATGCTACCTTCCCACAGATATGTAAAGATATAACTCTCTTCAAAGCACTTGAAGAAGTCTACTGGAAAATTCCACATGATGATTCTTGCCAGCTCTTCGCTGTCCTCTTTCTTAAATCCCATGAGTGACTTAAAGCTGCACAAGCGCTTGATGTCTCCGAATACACCTTTGTACTTCTTGTCATCATTCCAGATTAGGAATCCTTTATCATCCAGAGACACAAGCTTCTGCTCAAAAATAATCTTCATATCATCCTTGGTTATCTTGTATGTGTCCAGCACATCCAGGCATTCGTCAATCATCAGCACATAATCCTTGCTCTTCAGCAGTTCCAACATATCCAGGTCCATCTTCTGAATAAGTGAATGCGTTGTGACAATATTCTTTTCATTCTCTACAAGCCATCTGAAATGTTTCCATTTGGAACCCCATTTCTCCGGATCAACAATATCAATGTCTGTACCATCCTTGAATCTCTCGCATTCTGACAGGAGCGGTACAATACAAAGGAACTTCCTGTCCGGATTGTCATTAATGTAATTGATCGCCCAGGTGCTTTTGCCAGATCCCATAATATCGTCTACGATTGTAATTGTTCTTTCTTCTGTGTTCATGAATTGTTTCCTCCAATGATTTAAAATATTTTGATTTCATTCTTATCTTCCTCCATATATTACTTCTTATTTAACTGTTGATTTATTCTTAGAATTCCTTCCGGTGATTCGATTATCTTTAACCACCGGAAGGGACATTTTAAAGTGCTTTCTTTACAATATTGTTCTTCTTTATCAGGCTAACAACTGTCCTTTTCTGCCCTTGCATCACAGATGGAATATGGAATAGTGTTTCTTCACCGTTGCTAAATTCGATTTTGTAATATCTCTGATTGCTGTTCCATGGACGAATTTTTGAAACATTCCAAATTTGAATATTGTATCTTTTACAAAAATCTTTATACTCTTTGATTGCAGCATTAATTTCATCAGCATAAAGTCCAGATAAGTGTTCCATAAGCAGATCGCCACCATAATATACTCGAAAACAAATGCAGTTACTATATGTCGATTCACACTGAATATCAATTAAATCCGGCTCTACAAGTTGCTTCTTACAGTTTTCAATCTGTATTTTTCCAGAAGGAATTCCTGTATGTATAAGTGTTTTAAATAGCTCATATGCAGGTTCCAATTCGTCAAAAACCTCTGGATAATCTGGATATTCGTTTTCAATATAGTCTATATATACATAATACTTTTCTTTGTACTTTCTTACCAAAACGTATGCTGGAAAATGTTCTGTTTCGTTATCAAAAGCCCATCTATCACTTTCATAGCCATATTCTTCTTCATAAATGTAGTCACCTTCATTTGTTACTTCCATAAATAGATCACTTGCCGTATCTGCGTCATACAACTCATCCAATTTTGCCATGATATCTTCCTCTCATTCTTTATATTCCGTCACTGCTGTCTTTTCACTATTTACTTCTGTTTTCTGTTTCGTTTTATTCTTCTAATTGCAACGTATAATTTCCGCTTTTCACAAGTTTCAATACTTTTTCCACAAACTGTACGGATAACATATCTACTGTGATATCTCCGTAAACAGGTGGGATTCTTCCTGCATCCTTAACATCCAGATCAGGTCTACGGATTACATCTGATTGTTGAATCGGCAGGCGAAAACTGCAGTTACCAACTTGATAGACCAGATAGTAGACTGTCTGCGGAATCATCTGCACCACGAACTCAACATGTTCCTTTCTGTCTGGATCGTAGAAGCAACTGTTGTTGACGTAGTTTCCAGATTCCAGGATTTCTTCGTAACCTTCCTCATAGTCATATGTACGCTTACGTTGTAGGACTTCACCCTTTTGGATCTGGGATGGTTCCAGGACTGATAACAGGACTTTCTTCATGCTGTAGTATTCCAGCTTTTTCTTGCGGTACTTATTGACGTTGCCGTATGGATCAGGAACGTAATGTGTATACTTGTATTCGTTGTCACGGCTGTTTAATGCTCTGTTATTGACGCTAAACAGACAGTCTGATAACATCTGCTCGGTGATTGTGTGGTTCTTTAGGTTCTTCAGGTATTCTTTTGGTGGTTTCATGCTCTCTCCTTTCTGGCGGTAGATTGTGGTAGATCTACCGCCGTGTAATACTTCTTATTTGTACAGAAAGTCATTCTAATAAAACTCAGGTTTCTTATTGTATGTACCTGCTGCTTTTACTCCACTGTAATTTTCCAACAGCAACATTGCCTGTCTAAAATTTATATCTACATTTCTTGTCTTCTCAGCACTGATTTCACCGTCAATTTCTTCATCTAAAATTTCCAACTCGTTTACTTCATCCTTTTGGCACGGAATATGAAATGTAAAATCACCAATACGATACAAACGCAGGAAACTGTCTGGTCCATAATCAAATACCTGTCGATTGACTCCAAGATATTCCACCCGGTCTTCTTCCTGAAGTTTTTTCAGCACAGCATCCTTCAGATGATATAAATTGAGCATTCTTGTCTTAGCAGCTCCGCAACACTGAAATTTCCTGTTATAATAACTACGGTTCTTTGTATCTCTGGACACTTTTGCAGATTTATTTATAGTGTATAGGGCACTGGCAATATTCTCGTCTGTTGCTGGTAAAACAGGCTGCTGTTTCTTCTCCAAAAGTCCGGCATGGGAAATATCCAGAATATCCAGGACACTGCATAATTTGTATGGAATACGCTGATTTCCACCTTTAAAGGTTCCAACAATACGCAATGTATCATTGTCTACAAGTTTCTTCACCGCATAAGATGTTGTGTCTAATACGCTCACAGTGTCCACCATTGGTAAACCAAAGCTTTCCATTCGTTCTGCAATAAATTCCAGATTATCAGTAGTCATATATTCCTTCAGATCATGTACAAGTTCAGGTTTACTGGATTTGGTTAAAAGCCCGGGATTAACATACTGTTTCAAGAAAGAAAAAAGATCAGCCCTATTAATCATTCTGGCAATATTCTTGTCCCAAAACACCTCATAAATTTTCTCTTCAATACTCTGCATATCTTAGCTCTCCTTCTATTTCTCAATCATTTTATATGTATTTGGTTCAACTTCTACCAGAACAACAATTCCAGAGAAATAATGTCCATATGTGTCCATTGCCATTTCAAATACAATATCTCCAATTTCCTTGTACATTTGAGGATGCGTCTTTTCATTGATATAAGCAATGTCATTCTTTGCTTTATCAATACACGCAAAGAAGAATGTGTCATTTTGTCTCAACAGTAAAATACTGCCAAAATCTGCAAAATCATTTAAGTTATATGCACAAAAATTTTCAACATCATCAATCTTAAAAAGCATCTTTGTGCCGTCTTCAAGATATGGTGCTTCAAGGACCTGGAATCTAACGTCCAATCCAAGATCACTATAACTAAGGTCTCCAAGGTTGCTTTTCTTCACTAATTTATTACTCATATCCGTTTTCTCCTTTTTATCATTGACGGCCAATTTTCTACTGCCTTACTTCTGGTCACTTGTGACTTCTCATTTTGCTTCTAATTTATTCTAAGAAAATTATCTGGTTCGTCCTTTTACCACATACTGATTTCTGTATGCTTCGTCTTTGATAAATTTATTGATAAAGTTATACAAGTGACTCCTGTTTACGCTACCATGATCTTGTGGGAATACTTTATGAACCTGGTCGTTTGTACCCTCAATATTTAACGGCTTACCTTTGTAGTACACCCAGCAACAAATATTTGCAGCTGGATCACCCAGGAATGTATCTAATGAAAATTTGTAATCGCCTTTTTCAATTTCGTCTAAAACGTAATATCCCATACTCATATTCTCCTTATCTTTTGGTGGATCAGGCAGCAGCTTTTTGTATCCACTGCCTGAATCCGGTTATTTACTGATTACTTCGTAACCTCTGGCTGATTTTCCTGCTCGGTTGGTTTTCAGTAATTTTGTGTCGTCAAACCATGGTACAGTACCACCTTTAAATTTTGGTTCTGGTATTCTATTTTCAGACTTGCCGATCAGATGGATTAAACCATTCTTCTGTAACACGGCTAAGTCATTACGCTGCTTTTCCATATACTTCATATCCTCACTATTGATACATGACATTTATCTGACGTAACATAAGATGTACTTAACCTTTACTGTCCTCTTCTCATTTTCAGAAGATCCAACTTTGTTGTTTTCTTCTTTATCGGTTCTTCTTTCTGTTCTGTTACTTCCGGTAATTCCAGTGAACCAAGCTTTGCTCTGGTGCTTTTCTTATTTCTCATACGTTCCGCATTAGCCTTTACAGCCAATTCGCCAAGCTTTTTTACATGAGATACCGGATAATCCAAGCCACTTACAGCAATGATTGTCTTCCTGCCGTTGAAGCCCTCAAACACATTGTCTGGTTTTCCAACTTCTGCAATTACATCCTCAGAATCAATATCTGACTTATCATTTTTTGAATGAATGACACCGATATTCTCGCAGATGTAGTTATCCTCGATTGGTGCAAAGATTCCACTCTTAGTCAGCTTTTCAAGCTTGATCTTACTGTCTGTTCCATCTCCTGTTACGCTCAGGACCATTGCTCCGCTGTCTTTCAACATTTCCAGACGCTCTGATTCATCAAAATTGTTCTGTCTGCCGTAACTCTCATTTGAAAGAAATTCATCCAGCATATTTGCAAAATTCTTGTTGATATAATCGTAATTCTCGTTACTGTCATTATTTAAGAAGAATGTTGCTCCTAAACCTTCTATTTCCTGAAGCTCCTGCACTGTCTCATAAGCGTTCTTATGTTTTGCCAAGGATTCTCCAGATGCAGGTAACGCAATCACCGGACACACTGTCTTCACCGGATTACCCTCTTCGTCTTTTTCTTCCAGGAGCATTTCTGCAACAATTGGCGCACAGCCTGATCCAGTAGAACCGCCTCCGGCAAAGAGAATAAACACAATATCTTCTTTGATTCCTTCAACAAATTTGATGAAATCTTCGTTTCCAGCCAGACAATCCATAGCTCTTTCCCGGTGTCCACCAAATCCATCAAAGCCTTGTAAGGTATATTTGTTTGGTACGTCTCCAAGCGCTTTGTGATCCTGTTCGCTACCATTTGCAGCAGCTCCTTTATAATGACGCTGTACAAATTCTTTGTAGATTTTTCCTCCGGTGCTTCCAATCCCTAACATGTAACAATTCTCTCTGATCTTCATTCTGCTTTATCCTCCTTGAATAATTTGCGACCATCATTTGTTAAATAATAGGTGTTTGCATGATTGTCCATAACACCTTTTTCAAGATAGCCAAGCTTCACCAGCTTAGTTACCATGCGGTATATTGTCATACGAACCCCAAGAACATTTCCTGTCTCTTCCATGATTTCTTCAATTGTCATACTGTGAAATTGATCTGTCATATTGGAGCCATGTAGTGTGTCCAGAATGAGGTAATCTGATCTGTTTAATTTATCTGTCATATATACAATCTATCCTTCCTGTATCTTTATATTGACTTTTATGTATCTTGGCATTGCGTGAACATTACACCAACATATCACTCTTCCAACTCTGTCATGTCTTTTATGTTCGCTGCACAAATGCCTTTTTCCAGGATGTAATAAGTATCGGCTTGTTCTGCCTGACAACCCTTTGCTGTATATCCCATATCACATAGTTTCTTCAAACGTTTGTAAGCAGTAACCCTGGAAAATGGTAACTCTGGTATAATCTCCTGTAACGTCATGCTCTCCTGATAATTCGTACACTGGTGCTCTTTCAGTACGTTCAGGATTTGAAAATCTGATCTCGATAGTTCCATAAAGTTCCTCCCTATTAAGTTTTTGTCTACCTTTATCTCAGCTGTAACCCACTGTGTAAAAAAATATGGTGATCTGGTTCATTCTCTACTTCCGATTTCTCAGGAATTACATTCTGCAAATGTGTATTGATGTTGTTTCCTAAAAAAGGGTGCAAAAAATAAAGCAGTCTCACGAATGAATGTAAAAAAAACTTCATGGGCTGAATTGCTGCGAAAAGGTATAAAGTTATCAATGTACTGTTTGTGTTACTTCCTATTTATATAGGTATTTTATAATGGGTAATATGACAGATATGCAGAACTAATGTTCTGGATTGTCACGAAATGAATTATGAACTATAATGAACTTGTCTAAGGTTATGTATAGTTTTATCATTCGTGATAATCTGTGCATATTATATGAAACGGTATTGGCGTATCGTTTCATGTGAAGATCAGTGCATTGGCGTGCATTGATCTTTTTTTGTTTCTATGGTTAGCATCATATCACGTACAAACGGATATGTCAATAATATTTTGTACATTTTAGTAATTTTTATACTAATACACATTTAATTGACTTTCTTGTACTTCTATTGTAATATTAAATATTGAATGGAGGGATAACATGGCTACAGAAAAAATTACTATTACTGACCAGTTACGCAATAATATTATAGAAGAACGAAAAGAAATCGAATATACAGCTTCTGATCTCTCTGAAGAAAGTGGACATTCTAAGTATTGGCTTGCCAATATTGAAAGTGGTAAAACTAAAAAGATTAGCAAAGAGGATTTAATTTCTATTTACAAAATTCTGTTAGATGATGATGACGAGGAAAATATACTTGACTATGTGGAAAGAATTATCAATCAACCTATTGCTGGAAAAATAAAAAATTGGTATGAACTAATTGATATTGAAGATCAATATGAAGATATGATGGACTTTTTATATCTGGAATCAGAATTAGATGACTTACTGAAGGATATACGAAATCGAATTACCCAACAATTTAATTGGGCAAATACACATCATCAACAGGCAATACTAACTTCTCTTTTGCATTTTCAGCGCTCTATCGTTGTCAATCCTGAACTTGCTTTTTCTACCTTATATTTGCCAACATATTGTACAAGTATTATGCACCCAGAAGAATTTAATTCTGTTCTCAGTGATTTACTCCAACTTGCTGCAAAATTCAACGATTTAGTAGTAAAAAATAACAGTCTTGAAACTGTTGCTGTTTATTTGGACGAAGAGAAAAAACAAATAGAAAGAAATAAAAAAACAGGAAAAATTGCTTTGGATAATTTAAAATCAATTTTAGGAGTTATCTCAAACTTAAAAGATATGCAAGATCCTAACTTAGAAAGTCTCCGCAATTTGTTTTATTCTTCTGTTGTCTATCTAATCAATGAAATTCAACCTCATACACTTGGTGATGGCATACCATACCTCCCAGAAATCAACACCGGAAGAGCTTTTAGCCATCTAATTACTATATGCTATTATTGGCTATCCGACAGACAAGAGGAATTAGCACTCCCTAATGTTGAGAAATATATTCCTAAAGATTTATACAATTCTGCTAAAGAAGTCTTAGAAAATGTCTCCAAAATAAACGATCCTGTTTAATATTTACATTTACCCACTATGGGCTACCGATCATCCCGGCAGCCCTCTTTTTATAACCTCAAATCCATTATTGAAAAATCCACAGCCAAGTCCTTATACAGATATGATTTCACTGGCTCATTAAATGTATGACTTTCTGCATATATGTCCTGTTCAAAGCAATATACAGTTACTTTCTGTTTTATTCCGTCCACAATCCAATATTCTCTAACTCCTACTGAAGAATACTTTTCCAACTTAGTCACATAATCATGCAGTGGATCACCAGGCATTACTATCTCAATAATCCAATCGGGCGCACCCTCACAGCCACGATTTGATAACTTAGCCTTATTTTGGATAACAGAAATATCTGGTTCTACCATATTGTAATCATCAAAGAACACGCCAAAGCGACCGTAATATATCTGATCTGGTAGTCCTCTATCATGGATGTAGCTACATATCTGGCTACTGATTTCAGACATAAGTTGTTGATGCAAAGTATTTACCATAGGCATATTGTAATACTGGCCGTCAATTAACTCTACTCGTTCCGCTTCTGTTGTATCACGGTATAAATCAGCTATGGTATGCTTGTTACTCTCTAATGCCATTTTCCAGATCAACGCAGAATTATTTTTCAGGTACTTTTTCAAATGCAGTAATTCATCTTCAGAGAATCCAGCACTTTCATATATTTCACAATCGGGAAGTTTTCCCTTTGCATAGCTGATTTTAGGATCTGAGTTTCTTTCAAATCTAACCGTAATTTCATCAAAGCCATTATTCTCTTTAACATCCGAAAAGGAGCATATTATATTGTTTACTGTGCTGTAGTAGTTCTTCATCTATCACTATCCATTTCAATATTTTGCCAAATTCATTTGTCAAGCCATGAAATACAATACATTCCGTAAGGTTCATCAACACATTTCTTAATATGGCTTTCAAATTTTTCCATATTCAATTCTTCGTTATCCAAATATACTAATATAGATTTCAAGCAATACGTTTTATATTTATACGGAATATTTTCAATATATTTATCATACATCTTTTTAAATAATTCATATTTTTTTAGGCTTTCAGAATCTAAGCTCTCGTATGCACCACCATCAAAAACATATGCATAGCACACAAAAAGTAAATCATTATCATGCCAGCTTTTCTCCAATAGCCATAGACAATAATGTATAATTTCATGTCGAATTATCCTTTTAATCTCAGCAGATAATCTGTCACTTCTATCATCAATAGCTATTCTTATCATTGCTTGCTTCTTTTTAAATTCAACCATACCACCACTTGTATAAACATCTTTTCCTCGTCTTACCGCTTCAACAATTTCATTCATTTCATTGAAACAATAAAGTGGTAAAATTTCATCACTTATTGAATCGCCACACGGATCAAAATACCACTTATTTTCTTTAAAAAACTCTCTCGCATATTTATACACTTTTTGTTCTTTTCTAAAATAATTAGCTTGTTTTTTTTCCGTATCTGATACAATTACACTTTCGTCTGTGATATGCACGTCATTATATCCCCCAAAATTTGTTTTTGTCTTCTATTAGCAATAGAACTTGATCTCATCTGTAACAAATGCCTGTTTCCATTTAGCGCAGATAAGAAAAAACTGTGCTGATATAAATTCCATCAATTCATTTAATTCTTTATTGGAAATCTTGCTTCCATTACTAGCCAAAATACAGCCACCGTTCTTAGTCAACCATATCTTTGTTCCATTTGGTGACGGTTTCCCCTTTGAAATATGAACATGTATCGGTTCACCATTTTCATTTGACCAGAAGTACACAATATAACCACTTACAGTAAATAATCTAGGCAATATGAATACCTCCGTTCGCAGCATATTTATATAACAAATGAGCATTACTCTGAAGCAATTTTTCAAACATGCTTATCTCTTCGTCTGAATATCCTTCTCTTTCCGTCCATGTATAGTCAGGCAACTCACATCTTGCAGAATCAAATCCAGTTTCTGTAGGACGCTCAAAATTTACAATTACCTTCTGTTTTCCATTTTCATCCTCGATCAGCTGAGAATGTACAATCTCTGTTTCATCATCTAATGTCATATACGGATACATCATTTTAAAATTCCTCCTAATTTTTGAGCCAAACATTTATTTTATTCTACTCCCATTATAGTAGATTTTCCTTTGTAATACAATGAATTTCGCCCAGGCCGCAGTGAATCAGTATGGAATACAACTGTAATGACTGCTGCCACTGCTCCTTTTTATGTCCTACTACATGTTCCCAATTTATGTAGGGGTGTCACGTTTCGTTACTCCCTTAATCGCATTAGTCAGTGATGTACCGCATCATAAAATACGTAAACTCTTCATATTCGATAAGCTCATTTATGGCTGCCTGATTGTAAATCTTTCTTAATGCAGCTTTGCATTCTTCGCTATCTGCTCCAAGTAAATATTCATGCGCCCATGTAGTAAAAAAACATCTAATTCGCTCCGGTACATTCTTAGTCTCCCAATTATTCTGAATTGCATAGTCAATGATTCCCTGTAAGCTCATGTTGTAGCTCCTTCCCTTACCGTGCCATACTCTTAATTAATTTATTTGCCAGTTTCCATTTCAGCTTCTTACCATAATTCTTTTCCATCTGATACAGATAGATTTCATTGATCCGATCAAAGAATGTGTCCGGGAGCATTTTATCTTTGAAGGTGTTGCATGTTCGACATGTGCACTGAAGATTCTCCACTGAATCTGATCCACCTAAAGCCGTTGGTCTGATATGGTCTATAGTCATATCTTCATATTTGATTTTTCTTCCGCATAATACACAACGTCCGTCTGCCTGATTGTAAATCATCATTTTTGTGGTCTTTGGGAAACACTTTTTCTTCTTTCGTCTGTAGCAGATACGCTGTGTTTCCGTGTCATAGGCATAAAAGCCCTTGGTTGCCTTGACATTTTCCCTTATGAAAATACTGCATCCCTGGAATGAAAATGTCTTTGCTTTTGTGAGATCAGTTGTCTTCTGGATCTGGTGCTGATCGTCTAAATATATGTACTCTGTTCCGTTTGTAATAACTATCATTTGTCTGTTCTCCCTTCAACAATTGCTTCTGCTCGTTCCTTTAATATCTGTAAATCTTCAGGCTTTACTAATTCTGCCATCATATCCCAGAAATAGTTGACTGTACCAGTTCCCTTATGGAATGCCACTGCATAATCAAGCATTTCCCAAATCTCTTCTTTTGTGAGTGGTTCTGTTGCGTCTGCCTCTGCAATATGGTAATAGAATCTTTCATCAGGACAAATCCAGATTCCAAGAATCAATCCGTCCTGAAATACACAATGTAATCTTCTCATTTTGCCTTATTACCTCCAATTCCCCTTGATTAAATCCCAGATCAAACCAGCTACAATCGGCGCAGCCATTAAATACATTCCGTAATACTCTGGATCTCCGGTTACCTTGCAAATAACCCATGGAAACAGTGCGACAAATACAATCAGCATGATCTGCTTCAGAAATGAGATCAACAATTTCCTTAACAGCTGGCGTTTACGTTGTCTGCTTACAATCTGCTTTACTTTCTGTTTACGCTGTCTCTCTTGCTCATGCTTCTTATTTGCCAGAAGATAATTTGCAACAAGCTCAACAACTTCATCTTCTCTGTATAACTGGATTACTTCTGGTTCTCTTACCGCTTCCATCTTTAATGCCCTCCTGTTTATGTATTAGCCGACTACCTCCCACCTTATGTAGATGGGAACGCTTTGAGCCTAAAGTCCTATTTATAGTCGCTCAAACGACTGTTCTATTTTCTGTATTCTGGCTTGATAAGCTTAGAATCATCAAACCATTTAACAGATCCACCCTTAAACTGTGTCTCAAGCTGGAAGATCACACCATGGCTTATCTTCTTTATCTGTCCTGATTCTGTTTTTACTGCAATATTTACGTTCTGCGTCATATCTGCCACCTCGCTATTAAAATATTTTTCCTGTTGCTACTGCCATAGCTATGTAAAAGCCATCTGCAAAAGTGTTCTTTTCAGTACGATTTACAAGCTCTTCAAGCTCATGTTCAATTCGGTATTTCTGCTCTCTGGAAGCTCCGGTTAGTTCGCTTATATAATCAACAACTTCTTGTAAGTTATAACCGTAATCGTTATGGTCCGGTGTGAACTCTTTGCATTCATCATCACACCAGGCATCAAACATGGATTCCATTACTTTATTTCCTAAGTCCGTCACTGCTCTGCCCCCCTTCTAAAACCAGAAGTCCATCAAGAAATCAAAATCTCCATCCCACATTTCTTGCGGTTCTTGCTTAGGCTCTGACTTTCCACCCAACAATAGATTTTTTCCGCTCGCTACTGTTTTTTCTCCAAGTGCTTTTAATTCTTCATCAGATAAACCGTATTCCTTCATATATTATTGTCCCCCTGTTCTGGTAATGGGTGCAGCAAGCTCAAGGCTGTAAGAACACCCTCTTTGAAAGCTTCATACTGGATTACTTCTGAATAATCCACAATAGCTGTGTACAACGGATCATGCTCTGCTCGACCTTTAGCAGCTTTATTGATTGCTTCAAAAGCTGACTGCTCTGCTGGTGTGGTTGTATGTACGTTTATCCAGTGTTCATACAAGGTCTTTATTGCGTCCCTCATGGGCTATACCTTTCTCCCCGATCAGCCGATAGGTCAGCTATTTAATGTTAGATTGCCAACATCAGTTTGAGATACTGATATACAAGTCTTCGTGCCTCGAAGTCAATCTTTGCAATGTGATCCAGAAGCTCAACCGGCTCTTCGTCACTGAATGCGATTGCTAACTTATCCGGTAAAGGTATATTATGGATTGCTCGCTGTACTACTGGCTCAACCATCTGGTGTATAGTCTCCTTCAGTAATGCCACAAAGTCCTGTTTGGACATGTCTGCATCCATATAAATAGGTTCAATATAATCGTGATACTCTGTGAATGTGATATAGTTTTCTCCGTATTCGGAAATTTCAATAAACTCGCAATACATCATGGTTCTTAATCCTCCTGAATGGTGTTTTATTTAGTCGGGACTGCCGATTGACAGCCCCTTGTTACTATCAAATTGTTTCAAACACTCCCGATCTCAGCATGTCGCTAAACCAGCAGTCAAAACCTGGATACTCCTGTTTGTTAGCCAGATCACGGTATACTTCTTGCATCTGCTTGTATGTAAAACTTCTGCCATTTATCGGCTCTTCATAGCTGATATATTTTGTTTCTTTCATATTGTTCCTCCTTATGTTTGGCTACCTGACCGCCATTTCTGACGGTCAACGCTCACAGCCTAAAGCCCTTTTTATAGTCGCTGTGACGACTTTTATTTAGTTAGTTGAGCCTTTACAAACCTACAGATCATGGAATATGTTTTGGGATCTTCATCCTCTAACTCTGCAACTTGTTCATTCAGATCGTCAGGCTCTCTGCTAAATATAAGTAAATCCTCTAACTTGCGCAGTACGTTAATTTCTTGTTCTACTTCTTCCGTAAAGCAATCCCAACCGAAACTATCACGAAACTTTCTAACAAGTTCCAATTTTTCATTAACGATTTTTTCCAGCTTTTCAAGTTCTTCTTTACTGGTAACTTTTACGATTTTCATGTTGTCCTCTTTCTTCGGTTTGACCAGCCCACCGAAAAGGATTAATTGTTATCTCACGTAAAGTCTTCTGTACTGGCTTACTCTCTGATAATCTGCAAGACTTCCGAGATCAGCTTCTAACTGCTTGCTATCAAGTGTACGGCGTTCGCAAGTTGAAACCTTGATAGTAAAGTCCTTGCCTGATTCTGTAAGCTTATTGTTATTGTCTAAGTAAGAGATCATCTCGCGTTCTGCATCTTTCAACTGTGCGTCAAGCTCTTCTTTCATTGCTTTAAGTGATCTGTAATCAGCTACGACCTTTTCAAGTTCATTCATTGTTGTACACATATGTTTTTCCTCCATGTCCTTTTATTCTTATTGGAAGAACTCAGCTCCGGTGAGCTTTAAACCAATCTCGACTGCTAGGCATCTTTGCTTATCTCTTTCCGGTATTATGTGGGTGTCTCCGGTGTGCTTGTGCTACTTCGTTTTCACCCTTCGCTGTGTTCTTCGTTTGTGTGTTGCTGTTTTGTTTATGGCTCTAGTATATTCTATGGGTACCCATATTTCAAGATGGGATGTTTCACAATTATGGGTACCATTTTCAGATAATTTTTTGTGCATTTTGTATGGGTACCATCACTCTATACAAAATTATTCCTTTATGCTATAATGAAAAAAATGCTTAATGAACGGAGGAACCCAATGCCAGAAGATAAAAAACCATATATTGTAGATGGACAACATGTATCATTAGAAGAATATAGAAAAACCAAATATGAAGATTTAAGAATAAGAGTCCCAAAAGGAAAGAAAGAAGAAATCAAGGACTTTGTTTCTAAAACAGGTAAGAGCCTAAACGCATTTGTAAATGAAGCAATAGACGAAAAAATAAAACGCGAAAAATAATGTTTTGTATGGTACCCATAAAATTAAACAAAATATGGGTACCTTTTTTATTGATTATTCCGTCTTGTAATATGGGTACCCATATAATATAATTGACCTCAACAAATGAACTTCACCACAACACAAACGGAGGTCAAGCATATGGCAAGCTTAAACGTATATGAAATGGTAACAGAAAGAATCATAAAGCAGTTAGAACAGGGTACAATCCCATGGCAGAAGCCTTGGACTGGTGTTCGATCTTGTGCATTCAACAGAGTTAGCAAAAGACCATACAGCCTTATCAATCAGGCTATATTGGAGAAACCTGGTGAGTACGCAACTTTCAAACAATGGAAAGATTTAGGCGGTCACGTTAAAAAAGGTGCTAAATCTGAAATAGTAGTCTTCTGGAAAATCATTGACGTAGAAGAGAAAAACGATAAAGGCGAGATTGAAAAGAAGAAGCTCCCATTACTTAGATATTATAATGTATTCAATATATCACAAGTCGAAGGCGTTGAGCCACTGAAAGAAAAGCTCAATACAGAGATTGAACCGATTGAAGAAGCAGACAGAATTATAAAAGATTATGTGGATCGGGAGCAACTTGTTTTCAACGAATGCAAAAGCAACAAAG
>JABLTR010098779.1_pt1 | contig 18378 bp, 16 predicted proteins | sample 7160071 | NCBI WGS metagenome assembly JABLTR01 (sample SAMN14651230, study PRJNA627086) | human gut metagenome | isolation source: feces | host: Homo sapiens
GCCGTCGAAGCCGCCGCGCATGCCCGAGAGCATCTCGGCGGCGCGTGGGTCGGTGGCCGCCTGCTTCTCCTGCATCTTGAAGAACATCTTCATGGCCAGCTTGTTAGGCAGGCTCAGCCTCTCGTAGGCGAACCCGCCGCGCAGGTAGAACCGCTCCACGCCGTCGAGCTCCGGCGAGGGAAACTCCCGCGCCATCGCCTCGTCCACCATATCGGTCCACTCCGGCGGCGTCGCGCCCACGGCGAACGCGACGAAGGGGGTGCCCGGGTGCGCTGCCCGGGTGCGCGCGAGCCACTTCTTCCCCACCAGGCCGCCCGCATGGAACCAGCCGCCGAACACGACCACGTCGCACGCGCCTGCATCTATCGCGTCAGCCCGCTCCACCGGCACGGCCTCGCAGCCCAGCTCCTCGGCGATCCATTCCGCGTACCGGCGCGTGAACCCTGTCTGCGACGCGTACACCACGATGGCGCTCATCGCGCACCTCCTTCCGCCGCAGCGCCCGCAGGCGCCCCGATCGCATGTGCAGAGAAGAACCGTCCCAGGTGGTCGCGTATGAACGGCTCCGCGTCCTCCCAGGGAACGTCCGAGAGCAGCAGCAGGAACACCGGCCCGTAGAACTCGCGCGCGAGGGCACGCGCGTCGTCGAGCGCGAACTGCCCGACGGCCATCAGGTGCTCGAACACCGCGCGCTGGATGGCCAGGGGCTGCTCCACGAACACGAAGCGGAACGCCTCCGCAGCGTGAGCGTCGGCGTACCGGCTTGCGGCCAGCAGCCGGCGCAGCCGAACCATGTCTCCGTCCGCGAAGAAATGCCGGAACCCCGCCAGCACCCGCCGCTCCGTCTCCTCAAACGCACCGGCGTACCCGGTGGGGTCCTCGACCGGCGCGGTCATGACGCCCTGCTCCTCGAACACCGCGCGCGTGCGCTCAAGCTGCGCGGCCAGCACCGCGTCGAAGATGGCCTGCTTGCTCGGGAAATGGTTGTAGAGCGACGCATCCTTGATACCCACCGCCGCCGCGATGTCGCGCACGGAAACGGCATGGTACCCCTGCTCCGCGAACAACCCGAACGCCGCCTCGACGATTCGTGCTTTCGTGTTTCCCTCACGCATTCATCCCCCTATAAACTAGCGAATGCTCGCAATTATACTAGCGATCGCTAGTTTTGCAAGAAGTATCGAAACCGGCAGTCGCGCGCCCAAGGTTGGCATGGTCCATGAATTTCTCGATCGCAAAATAACCGTACGAATGTTTTACGTGAAACATTTTGCCGAAGAGAACGTCGAACAGAATCGAGTTGAAGATAGTCCCGCACGGAATGGACTGGAAGCGCTGCGCCTGCGAACACGGACGCACGCATGGTCGCCTTCCAGTCGACTGTGCAGCCAGCACAAGGCGAGTGCCCGGCGTCGACAGAAGGCACGGCTCCCGGCGTAGCCACAGAAGCGGGCTGGAGCACCGACGCTGCAAAGACGAGGGGATGTTTCTCAGCGCCGAACCCGCGGGAGCGAAGGGGATGTCCAGCGTCGAATCCGCGAGAACGCTAGGCCTTTGTCGCGGCCTCGAGCATTTGCTGGAGTACTTCTACGTGGCTGCGGCGCTTGTGGGTGGCGGTACCCAGGAGGCAGACGCTCCGGTACTCGCCGTAGCGGTCAAAGAAGTGCGGCACGGCATCGCGCTCGCGCATATCTTCTCGATAGGCATCAGCAAAGGCATCCCAACCGATGTTGCCGTGCAGATAGCGCTCGAGCATCGTTGGCGCCGGGGCGAACAGCTTGTCGTGCACGTAGTCGGCATGCAGAAGCCGAGGCACAAAGTAGGCCAGATCGTTCTTCTTCGTGAAGCCCGCGAGCTGATTCGTGTTCTTCAAGCGGGTGTCCAGCAAAAGATCGACACCCCACGATGCGAGATCTTCGAAGAACTGCTCAGCAGAGGTCTCATACGCACTAATGGTGTTGATTTGCATAGGGGCAGGCTCCTTCTCGGCGGCCGCGCGCGACTGCGGGCCGGAGGGTTTTCCCTACAGGATACCTGCGCCGCCCTCCGAAGGTCCTTGCATCACAGCACCGTGGCGAATCCGCAGGTGATTCGTCACGCAATCGCTACGCCTTGCAAGTCCCCATCGCAGCCGCTTCCGCACGTTGGCTTCTATATCTGCGACGGTGCGGAAATACCCTATCTTCGCCATTTTTGATCACTCCCATGCTGTTTCCCAGTACAATAGAAGGCGAAGCCGAAAGCATGGGAACAGACGCGAGGTGCGCTGCATGGACACGAAGGAAGCACTGCAATCGTTCGACCTCGACCCGCGGTTGCTCTACGATGCGATCGCCTTCAGCACCGACGACTACCTGTACATCATCGACATGAAAACAGACACGGCCGTCGTGTCTGAGAACATGCTACACGACTTCAACCTGCCCGACCGCGTGTTTAAGGGACTCATCCCCCGCTGGCGCCAACACGTGATCGAACGGGACCGCCCGAGCTTCGACGCCTCCATCGAAGCCATGCTCTCGGGCGTGACCGACGAGCACGACCTCGAATACCAGGTGCGTACGCGCACCGGCGAACTCGTATGGATCGTATGCCGTGGCCTTCTCATGCGCGACGACATGGGCGAGCCCGTATTGTTCTCGGGAGCCATCACGAACCTCGAACGCAAGGGCAAGGTGGATGCCATCACCGGCCTATTCATGCACGGCAAATGCCTTCAGGTGCTCGACCGCCTCCTCGCGTGCGAACGACCCTCTGGCGGAGTGCTGCTGCTGGGCCTTGACGACTTCTCACGTGTAAACTCCCTCAACGACCACGCGTTCGGAAACGGTGTACTGCGTCGCTTCGCACAATCGCTCCAGCGGCTCTTACCTGAAGGCGCCTCGGCTTTCCGCTTCGACGGAGATGAATTTGCCGTCGTGTTCGATAACGCCGACCGCAATGCCATGCAAGATCTCTATCGCACGATCCACACCTTCGCGAACCGGCAGCAAGACATTGACGGTGTTCCGTACTTCTGCACGGTTTCAGGAGGCATCGCTCTTGTCGGAGAGGATGGCGAAAGCGCGCTCGAACTTATCAAGCACGCAGAAAACGCACTTGAAGAAAGCAAGCACCGGGGAAAGAACACAGTCTCCTTCTACTCGCCGGCTATGTCGCAGGAGAAGCTGCGGCGACTAGAACTGAGCGATCGCCTCCAAACATCAGTGCTGGACGATATGCAAGGATTCTCGTTGCATTTTCAACCGCTCGTCGATGCTCAAACATTGCATGTGGCCGGCGCTGAAGCACTATTGCGTTGGAACGCGGAAGGTTTCGGCTCTGTAAGTCCTGCGGAGTTCATCCCCGTTCTGGAGTCGTATGGGCTCATCGGCGCTGTTGGTCGATGGGTTCTGAAGCAAGCCATGAACCAGTGCGCTGCTTGGGCACGCATGTTCCCGGATTTCGTCATGAATGTAAACATATCTACGTTGCAGCTGTTCGAAGCCGACTTCGTACCCTTTGTCGAACGGACGCTGGCCAGCTCAGGCGCAGAACCTCGCTGTATCGTGCTGGAAATGACGGAAAGCTGTTTCGTCACCGACCTCGACACGCTGCGTACGACGTTCGACCGCCTGCGCTCCCTCGGCGTGCGCCTGGCCATGGACGATTTCGGCACCGGATATTCTTCGCTCGGCCTGCTTTCGCAGTCGCCGGCCGACATCGTGAAAATCGATCGATTGTTTATCAAGGATATCCACGTCGAAGCGTTCAATCGCGCCTTCATCGACGCCGTCATCGACCTATGCCATAGCGTGGGCATCAAGGTCACGGTCGAGGGCGTAGAGGAGCGACTGGAACTCGACGCCGTACGCGCGATCGGAGCGGACGGCGTGCAGGGCTTTCTCGTATCGAGACCGGTACCCGCTGACGAGTTTGAGCGGAAATTCATGCAAATCCCGTAAACGGTCAGCATGCTGGAACAAAAGCTTGACCAGACATGCCCCAAAAGCGGTCGTTGAAATGCGGCGCAGGTCACCGTGTCGGGATACGAACCGTCATCAAGCGAGCGAACGGGTTCATCCGCAATCGGAGAGCAGCCGCATCCCTATGGAGAGCTCGGACGCGTGCGCGGATTAGTCTTCGGAAACAGCGCGTCGGGAAAGCGGCGAGCCCAGGCGCGCGAGCTCGCCTGCCGTGGTCTCCACCAAAAGCGGCAGTGCGGCAGCCACCTTCGGCGTGAGGCCTATTGTGGCGACCACCGGCGAAGGATTCTCTACCTGCATGCCCAAGCACAGGCCCTGAGCCTCGTAACCTAAAAGCGCGGCCGCATCGAACAGGTCGACGAGCTTCAGATCGTGCAGCGAAGCCGTGGCACCGGTGCGCCGCGCCATGGCATCGGGCTCGAAGCGAAACACGGTTCCCGGCTCCGCATCCGTACCGTCCACCGCGTCCACCGTGATGATGACGTCGAATTCGCGTACGCGCTCGATCATGTCGAGACTCAGGCATCCCAGGTCGAACAGTTCCACGTTCTCCGGAATCTCGTAGCGCTCGACAAGCTCCTCGTAGACAGCAGTGCCCAGCCCGTCGTCCAGCATGAGCTTGTTGCCCACGCAGAACACGCCGATGCGCCGGCAGCCTTCCTTCATGTCCGTTTCTCCCATAGCAATCACGACCCCAGCGTCGGTCGGACGACGAGATTGTAATATGTGGCCCCCGCAATCATCGCAAGACCGGCAATGACGCAGACGACGGCCCATACGCGCTGACGGCGCAGGTAGACTCGTCTGTCCACGCCGCGCGCTTCCGCACGATGAGCCGCCAAGGGCTGGGCGATAATCGAAAACGCGACGGTTCCCGCAGTCAGCGTGGCGAACACCACCAGGGCGACGACGATGGCGAGCGGCGTGCGCTCGGTCCACGCTGCGTAGAACATGTTGTCAGCGAACAGCCAAATGGGATAGAACAGAATGGTGACCCAGAAGCCGTGGGCGGGACCCCAAATGGGCGGCAAAAACAGCGCGCCCACATTGATGCGCGGCAGTCCTTTGAGGAACTCGTCCTCCTGCGCTATCTGCTCGTCGGTCAATTCAGCCACGATCCGCCGTCCTCCTTGCTCGGGTTTCCGTCCTGCATTATAGCGAAGCGCCGCACGCCGGCCGCCGAGGACGTCGCGGGCGGCGGGGGTTCGCGGTGGAAGCCCGGAGGCTGCGGGAACCCGGAAGAGCTTTCGCAGGAAGTATCGCGGGGCGATCTCCGTCGAGCAGCGGAGTGTGCGCCTGTCGATCAATTCGGCTACAAAGATGCTTTTCCCGCGAAATGTGCGCGCTGCTCTGGGATGATGGGAGCGGCCGCGAAACGGCCGGATCCGAGCGAGAAGATAGGAGCGTTCATGCGCTTTCTCGGCATCGCAGGCTCTCTGCGCAAAGGAAGCTACAACCGGCAGCTGGCCGAAGCGGCGCGAGCCGTCATGGCACAGCGCCATCTGGACGTCGAATTCGAGCTGCTCGAATGGGCCGACGTGCCGTTCATGAACCAGGATATCGAACATCCCGAACCTGCTCCTGTCGCCCGCGTCCGTGCCGCCGTGCGCAGCGCAGACGGCGTGTGGCTCTTCAGTCCCGAGTACAACCACGCTGTTCCCGGGCCGTTGAAGAACCTCATCGACTGGCTCTCGCGCCCCGCAGGCGAAGGCGAGCCGCAGGTGCTGGCCGGCAAGCCCGTCGCACTCGCAGGCGCGAGCATCGGAATGAGCGGCGCCGCGCATGCCCAGGATCAGCTCGTCGGCATCCTGAGCTTCCTCGATGCGAACGTGATGAACAAGCCGCGCCTCACCATCCCCCACGTGGGAACGCAGGCCCCGGAGGGCATGCTCGCTCTGGACGCCTCACTTCCCTACCTCGAAGCGCAAGCCGACGCCTTCGTCGCCTTCGTGGAACGCGAGGGGAACTAGCAAGCGAACCTCTCGATGAGCGAACGTAGCCCGCAGGTCGTTCGATCTCCGTCAGCCGAACGATAGTCGCAGCCTTCAAGTCATACAAAAAGCCTCTTGTTGGGGCTCTCGGCTTCCGTATCTTGTTCGAAAAACAGCAAAAGACTCGGAGATGACCCGGCCATCGCGAAGGCTGGGTACGCGTCACACGATACGCATACCCAGCCTGAAGCGACGAAGCAGGGATCTCCGAACCTCGCGGCATACAACAGATTCGGCGGCCGTGCGGCCGCCGAATCTCGAAACCAGATTGGTGCTTCCTAGTGCTTGAGGTCGTCCTCGCCCACGATGACGTGCTTGTCGGGGTCGTAGACCAAACCGCCGTGCTCCTTGCGGAACAGCATGAGCTTGGTCGGGGACAGGCCCTCGATATTGGCCAGGTACAGGTGGATGAACATGAAGCAGATGAAGACGTACATCATGAAGTAGTGGATGATGCGCATCGACATAAGGCCGCCCACCAGATCCGTGCCGGCGGCGAAGAACCCGATGTTCATCGTGGGGTTCCACAGGCACAAGCCGGTGTAGAACATAACGATGATGAGCACGGGGATCAGCAGGTAGCTGATCTTCTGCGGCACGCCCAGCTTGGCGCCCAGCGGGTGATCCTTCTTCAGGAACAGGTAGTATTTGATCCACGCACCCGCCTGGTGACGGTTGTCCTTCTGCGGAAGCCACGTCTTGAAATCGGTGACCTGCGAGCGGGTGCCACCGGTCGGAGACGACTTCACGAAGAAGGCCATGAGCACGCGGACGATGCAGTTGATGAACAGCACGAAGCCGCAGAACACATGCACGCCGCGGGCGATGCCCATAAACTCGGGCCAGAACGGGAAGTGGATGCTGAAGCCCGTGATGATGAGCAGAACCATGCACACGAGGTTGATCCAGTGCGTGATGACGAAGGGCAGCGGATGCGCTTCGCGGTAGTGTGCCAAGTGCGCCATATTACTTCACCCCCCAAGGGCTCGTGACAGTCTCGAAGCTCTTGCCCGTCGCCGGTTCGGTGATGTGCACCGCGCAGGCCGTGCACGGATCGAAGCTATGAACGGTGCGCAGAGCGTTGATAGGCTTCTCGATGTCTCCCACCGGCACGCCGATGAGCGCCTGCTCCATCGGGCCGTGCTCGCCTTCGGCGTTGATCGGCGCAATGTTCCAGGTGGTCGGGATGATGATCTGGTACCCATCGATCTTGCCGTCGATGACGTTCTCGGAGTGGTAGAGCGCACCGCGCGGAGCTTCCCAGAAGCCCGTGCCAGCGCCAGTGATGGTTTCGGGAGCGCGGAAGTACTCGCTGTCGCCGCCCTTCACAGCCTCGCACAGCTCGTCGACCCACTCAACCATGAGATTGGCGATATAGAGCGACTCGATCTGGCGGACGGCGGTGCGGCCGAGCGTCGACTGCGCGGCGCTGATCTGACCGGGTGCACCCAAGGCCTCGAGCAGCCCGTCCACTTGGTCCACGACGAACGGAACGTCGCGCAGGTACGCAGCCAAGATGCGGGAGAGCCCGCCAGCCTCGTAGGGCTTGCCGTCGTAGGCGGGAGCCTTGCACCACGTGTAGCGGTCGTCCACGTTGTACTCGGTGAACTCCGGCTCGGTGGTGAAGTAGGGGGAGGTGTAGGTGTCCTCGCCCTTGTACCAGGAGTGGCCCACGTACTCGGTGATGAGGCTTTCCTGCACGTCGGAGATGTTGAGGTTCTCGTCGATCACGCCCATGGGCAGATAGCGATTCTTCATCTGCTCGACGTAGTCGGTTGTCTGCTCCTGGCCCTCGAACACGCCCCAGGCAACGTAACGGCCGCAGCCCTTGCCCCACTCAAGCGCATCCTTGTAGTACGGCGCAATAGCAAGCGTGTCGGGGATCATCGTCGCCTCGACCCAGTCGCGCACTTCCTTGACAAGGTACTTGAGGTCATCAAGCTTCTGCTCGGTGGGCACGAAGGCCGTGCCGCCCGGGATAAGGGTCATGACGTGCGGCATCTTGCCACCCAGCAGCGCTGAGATCTCGGAGGCCTTCGCCTGCATGGTGAGCGCCTCAAGGTAATGCGCCGTGCAGATGAGGTCGAGCGCGGGCGGCAGCTGATAGCCGGTGCCGTCCTCGGCGTCGAACCAGTTGCCCGAGAAGATGGACAGCTGACCGTTGGCGGCGAAGTTCGACAGACGATCCTTGAGAGCGGCAAAGTCGCTATTCATGGACGTGCCGGCAGCTTGAGCCAGATCATAGGCATCAGCCGGATCGGCCTCGAGCGCGTTGATCGGGTTCACGTAGTCGAGCGCAGCCAGGTTGTAGAACCACAGGATGTGGCTGTGCAGGAACTGCGCGCCCTCGAGCAGGTTGCGGATGATGCGCGCGTTGTTGGAAATCTGGATGCCGTAGGCCTTCTCGGCCGCGATAGTGGAGGCGTGGGCATGCGAAACCGGGCACACGCCGCAGATGCGCTGCACGATCTGCGCAGCATCCTCGGGCGTGCGGTTCTCCACGACGAGCTCCATGCCGCGGAAGCAGCCGCCGGACACCCAGGCGTCGGAAACCTTACCGTTCTGGACTTCCATCTCCACGCGCAGGTGACCTTCGATACGGGTGATCGGGTCGATAACTGAACGGGTCATGTCGGCTTACCTCCCTTCCTTCTCGTCGTCTTTTTTCATAGCAGCATCGTACTGTCCGATGGACTGGTTCGGATGCTTCTCGTCCCACTTGCGCACCTTCTCGAAGTCGGCGCCGCCGTCCATGCGGCCGGACACCTTCATGCCGAAACCGTGTACGACGAGCGCGGCAGCCAGGATGCCGGTGATGCCGAGCGCGATGGTGCCGGGCTGGACCATCCAGTCGCCGATGCGCAGGTCGCGATGGCGTTTGTAGAACGGAGTGTTGACCTCGACCCAGTTCTGGCCCGGATCGTTCGGGTTGGCTTCGCAGCAACCGATGCAGGGGGAACCCGCCTGCACGCACCAGCTGCGGCGGTTGTTCCACAGCGTCACGCCGCAGTTCGACTTCGTCTGAGGGCCGCGGCAACCCAGCGGATAGAGGCAATAGCCCTTGGCCTCTTCCTCGGAGCCGAACTGATAGACGAACTCGCCGTTCTCGAAGTGACCGCGACGCTCGCAGTTGTCGTGGATCGTCTGGTCGAAGATGCCGGCCGGCTTGTTCTCGGCGTTGAGATCCGGAAGCTTCCCGAGCATGACAACATCCACGAGCACCGACACGAGCCACTCGGGGTTCGCCGGACAGCCGGGGATATTCACAACCGGCACGTCGATGCCGACCTTCTTCAGATACGCCTGCACGCCGAGTGCGCCCGACGTGTTGGGATGAGCGCCCATCCAGCCGCCGTTGACCGCGCACGAGCCGAGCGCAACCACCGCGGTGGCGTTTGCTGCCGCCTCTTCAAGATGCGCCGTGCCTGGCATGTCCGCAACGCGCAGCGCCTGGCCGTTCCACCCCTCGAGCACCGCACCCTCGTAGATCAGGATGTAATTTCCAGCCTCGATCGTCTGCGCTTTGGCCTCCTCCATCGAGTGGCCGGCCGCGGCCGACAGCGTCTCGGAGTAGTTGAGCGAGATCAGCTCAAGTACGACCGAAGCAGGATCCGGGGACTCGACCTGCGCGAACGACTCGGTGCAGCCCGTGCAGGACGCGCCCTCAATCCAGATGACCGGGTACAGGATGCCCTTCGTTGCGCCGATCACGGAGTTCTCGAGGGCCTGCGCCACGCGCGGTGCGGCAAGCTCTCCGAGCCCGGCCGCGACGGCGATGGCGCCGCAAAGCTTCATGAAGTCGCGGCGGGATACACCGCGCGAGGACAGCAAATCCTGAAACTCCGAAACTTTGGCCTCTGTTTCCATGTGCACACCTCCTCAGGTGCCTTCTCGTCTTGCAATACTATGGTTGTATTTTCCCCGAGACCCGAGTCGCTTGGGGGGGATGCTGCGGCGGGCGCAACGTTTCAGCCGCAAATGGCATGAAAATGTTACAGAATTGTTTCGTCGTAACAAGACCATGCCCCACATCAGCGGTTTTGTACCAAGGCTCGTTGCTGAAGGTTGGTCGAACTGACGACATCGCAACGAAACCTACAGCTGCCGGAGAACGAAGCCCCTCGAAACCATACGTTCGTCCACCCCCTCTTTTCGTTGCGCGCAGACAAAAGACGGGTATCATGGTTACACGCACGCGAAGCCCAGCAGTCCTGCGCGTTCAAGGCGCCCAGCCGCTCGGCCCCGACGCTCGCACCAAACACGACGGAAGGAAGGGTCCCATGACCGCACCCGAACCCGTATTCGCCTACCTCGGCCCCGCCGGCACGTACACCGACGAAGCTGCACGCGCTTTTGCAGCGCGTCTCGGCATAGCCGAGCCGCACTTGCTTGAATGCGCTTCGTTCGACGAGGTGTTCGACGCCGTCGATCGCGGAAAGTGCGAGTTCGGCGTCGTGGCGAAGGAGAACTCGCTCGAAGGGTCAGTTACGGCAACGCTCGACAACTTTGCGTTCAAAACCCAGGCCGCCATTCTCGGTGAAGAAGTCGTCGATATCCACCACTGCCTCGTCCTCCATCCCGATGCGAAGCTCGAGGACGTGACTGCCGTCGCCTCGCATGCCCAAGGTCTTGCGCAATGCCGGCGCTTTTTGGCCGAGCGGCTGCCGGGACGCAGCACCATCACGACGTCGTCCACAGCCGAAAGCGCCCGCCGCGCAGCCGAAGATCCGAGTATCGCCGGCATTGCGAACGCGTTTGCAGCTGAACGGTACGGAGCACGCATCGAGCAACGCGACATCGAGGATCACTTCGGCAACCAGACGCTGTTCGCCCTTATCGGTCGCCAGGGTCATCCACCCGTATTCAGAGGCGAGCGCTACAAGACGTCGCTTGCACTATTCCTACAAGTAAACCGCGCGGGCACGCTGAACATGATCCTATCGGAGTTCGCCTACGCCGGCATCGACCTGTCCATGATCCAGTCGCGCCCGACCAAGCAAGCGCTCGGCAACTACATGTTCTTCATAGAGTTCGAGAAAGATGTGAACGATCTGGCCGTCCAGACGGCGCTCAACTGTTTGAGGCTGAAGCTGCGCGAAGTAAAGGTGCTCGGCAGCTACCCGATCGCCTGACCTGCGAGGGTCAGGGCTGGGGACGAGCTCGGTCGCTCGGCAGTCCTGCTCGCACGAAACACCCACAGGGCGTTTCGCCATACTGTCATCAACCGGCCGGGGGTCGATGTCTCATTCCTTAGAAGGCGATAACGCCCAGGTGCTCCATGAGGATTTTGAGGCCGATGATGATGAGGACGATTCCGCCGACAACGGTGGCAGGCTTCTCGTAGCGCGCGCCGAAGCGATGCCCCACAACCACGCCGACAAGTGACAGGATGAACGTCGTCAGACCGATGAGCCCCACAGACACGGCGATGTCCACCCGAAGGAATGCGAACGTGATGCCCACGGCAAGCGCATCGATGCTCGTGGCAATGGCGAGCATCGTGAGCTCGCGCAGGTCGAGCTTTCCATCGGCAGCGCACGCCAGACCTTCGTCGTCGGCCTCATGGAATGCATCCCAAAGCATCTTGCCTCCTATGAGAGCCAGTAGCACAAACGCAATCCAGTGATCGACCGGCGTGATATAGCGCTCGAACTGCGTGCCAAGCGCCCAACCGACAAGCGGCATGAGTGCTTGAAAGCCACCGAAGAACAGCGCGATGACCGTCGCCTGGCGCACGTTGAGCCGCTTCATGCACAGCCCCTTGCACACTGACACGGCGAATGCATCCATAGAAAGACCGACTGCGATCAAGAACAGCTCGACGAATCCCACGATAACCCCTTCTCGCTCTCATCCGAACTTCCAGCCGGTCCGCTCCTCGGAGCCTCGGGCAAAAAAATACCGACGCATACGCGTCGGTTGCGAGAATACGCGGTGCGACGGCTGCGCCACACCGCGAGTCTTGCCATACAAGGCCGGCCAGCTTTCTTTTCCGAAAGCAGCATGTTGACCGAACCGCGCCTCAAAGGCGCCGGCTACTCCCTCGCGGGACAGGAGCATTCTACCACAGCGGAAGGATCAGGGAAGAAACATGTCGCCTTCCCGGCGGAAGAAGCCCTCCGACATGAGATCGGCCACGATGGATTCGAACTCCTGAACGGTCGCGCCGGCGCGACCTCCGGCACGTTCGAACGCATCAAGCCGTCTTGCCAGCTCGTCTGCAGTGATGCCGGGCTCTGCCAACACGATGCGCACGAGCTCGGCGCGCTTCTGGCGTCGCGAGCCTTCGAACGCCGACTGCCGCGCATAATGCGCGCTGCGCCGGGAGGGATTCGCCACCAGGGTCTTCAAGTGCGCGCCGTAATCGAGCAGCGCATAATACCACCCGCGAGCATCGACATCGGGACACGTCAGTTCCACGAGAGGCGCAAGCTCGCGATCGGAGACTTTGTCGCGCTCAGGGAACAGCTCATGTAGGAACACCGTGCGCACGTTCGTCTCGATGTACACGGAGGGGCGATTGTAGGCGAACGCGACGATGCCTGCCGCCGTCGCCGGGCCGATGCCCGGCAGCCCCTCCAACTCTTCGGCGGTCTTGGGCAGCGCTCCCCCCGAGCACGCAGAGCACGCTTCGCAGGCGCGTTTGAGCGCAAGCGCACGCCGGTTGTAGCCCAGGCCCTGCCACTGGGTGAGCACCTCGGCCGTATCAGCTGCGGCTAGAGCGTCTATCGTGGGGAACAGCGCCATCCATCGCTCCCAGTGCTTGAGCACACGCTTCACCTGGGTCTGCTGCAGCATGACCTCGGACACAAGCACGGCGTAGGGATCGTCGACATTGCGCCAGGGAAGCTCGCGGTACAACCGCGCGCCCTCGGAGACCACAAGCTCGACGAACGCATCGCGGCTCAGGCCGCCGCAGGGCCACAAGTCGGAGTTGGAGCCTACGCGCACGGCTCGCATCGCTCCTCGTCGGCGAAGGACTGCGCACTGCGAGACATACGGGACGACATGCAATCCGCGTCGCATCCCCGAACCGTCGACGATCCAGACGACAGAACGCCTTCGACGACAGGATGCGAGCCACCCTGTTCGATCAGATCCTTGAGCGTGATGGAACCGAAGTATTCGTTCAACAGTCGGTCGGCTCCCTGCCATAGCTTGTTGTAGGCGCACTCCGGCCGCTTGTCGCAGTACTCGGGATCGAGGACGCACAGCGACACGCTTACCGGTCCCTGGATAGCCTCGAGAACCTCGAGCAGCGTCACCTCGGCCGGATCGCAGTTGAGGGCGAGTCCCCCGTGCGCTCCGCGAACCGTCTTGATGAGTCCGCCCTTCACCAGATCATGCTGGATGCTGCGCGCGAAAGCGTAGGGAATGTCCTCCTCTTCAGCAATATCGGACACGGACACGTAGGCATCACCGCTTTTGTAAGCCGCCCGGAGTATGCGACAAGCGTAATCGCAGCGCCTCGTGATATCCATCGATCAGCTCTCTCCCTTCAGAAGGTCCTCGAGATGTTCGAGCTCGCGCCTGAAATCGCTGACGACCGCGTCCTCGAGCGCCCGATACTCGTCGGAGTCGAGGGGCTGGTACGCCGCGAGCTTGTCGAACAGGTTGTCGGCCGTCACCGGCAGATAGCGTCGCGCGACGAGGCTCGCCTTGTAAGCCTCCTCGATGGCCTCGCGAGCAGCCATGTACATGTCGTAACGCGGCATCTGCGACGAGTACCGCACGAGGGCGTCGCGATCGATTCCGCGCAGCGACGGATGCTCGCGCGCGATCTCCATCCAGATATCGGCGCGCTCCGAAGCGGTCGGATAATCGATATCGATGACCGACAGCGGCTCGAGCAGATCGAAGAAGAACGGGTCGATCTCCCCTGCCTCAGATGCGGTCGCAAGCACGAACACATCAGGATTCTCGACCGCCGACCGAATGAGCGAAATAGCCTCGCGTGCCCCGCGAGACAGGCTTGCCATCAGAAGCCCGCCAAAATCGTCGCCCCCATACTCGGCAAGCGGAGACACCCACAGGTCGAGATCCTCGAGCATGAGCACGCCTGCGCCCTCGAAGGCGTTGCGGGCAGCATTGAGACGCGGCTGTCGGTCAGCCTGCGCCATGACGCACAGAACGGGCATGCCCTGGAGGTTCTCCTCCATATGCATGCGGATGGCCGGAAGCCCAAGCTCACCGAGCGTAGCTGCCATGAAACGATTCGCGTCCTCGCGCGCTGGCGACCTGAACAGCAGTGCGTCGCACGCAGGCATGCGATCAAGGCCGTGACGGTCATTCAGTAAGCACACGAGCTCCTGAAAGCCGGAATCCCGCTGCATGCCCACCCCAAAATCGCGCATGATGGAAACGACCTCGTTGTAACCAACGACGTCATCATAGGAAATGTCCTCCATGGATGACACGATCGTCTGCCCCTCAGAATCCTCGGCGCCGGGTGTCCGCGACGCCGGCTCAGCCGCACCGGTGGATTCGCCTAAAGTGGCTGCCGACGCTTCCGCGCGCTCTGGCGCTCCAGCAACGGCGCCTTCGGCGGCATCGGCCTTCACTGCGTCAGTGCCCTGCTCCATCGAGGCTCCGGAGCGGGGCGCGGTGGTGATGTGCTCCACTTTCATGAGCGGACCCACGCCCATGCCCAAGAAGTCCTGAGAGATCATGTCGGTCATATCCTCAAGATCCTCGCGCGTCAGCCCGTACTCCTCGAGCTTATCGAGTGCAAGATCTTGCAACTGCTCGGCATAGCGCGACGTCTCCTCAACCGTGAGGTAGGGCTCGAGGCGCTCGAAGACGTATTCGGCTATGGAGCGTTCCTTGAGTTTGCAGGCCAGAAGCCATGCCTGTTTCAGGCCGCCGAGCGCATCCTCCGAGGGGACGGGATCGTCATCATGCCGAGCTTGCTCGAAAGCCGCCAAGTACAAGTGCATACCGAGGACCGCATCGCCCGAGGCGCATGCCTTCGCCGCCCGGCGCAGGTACTCGGCCGAAGAGCTATATTCATCGTTCTGGCTGGGCGAGTTGTTCGCATCGTTCTCAAACATAACCCAACCTCCTTCGCATCGTGTCAGCGTGATCGTATATGCAAATTGCATATACTCGAGTCGCATTTTACCGGAGAAGCACAGTTCCGCACAGGGGGCCTCCCAAATACCACAAATCGTCAAGCCGCCGAAACCGCCCATCTCCTTCCCCGTCACCGCGAACCAACAGCCCTTGCATGCAAGCTCTGAGGGACTTCGCCACGCGAGTCTCCGGAAACGTGAAGGCTGCTTGAACAACCTTCGCCCTTCGGGGGGGGACGGGCAGTCTTGAGCAGTACGGGCGAGTCGCGCGTCGAGCGAGTTTCGCCCAAGCCGAAACGCTCCGCGAACGATTCATGCAGGCACGGGAGTACGAGCGGCTGACTCCGCCCGCTCTCGCCCGGCAGGTTCTACCAGTCGAGCACTTCCCAGGACTCCTCCCGCGCCGTGCGCGCGAGGGGCCGATCCGGATTCACCGCGCGCGGATGGACCGCCGCGGCCAGTACGGCACGATCGGAATGGTGGTCGCCGTAGGCGTAGGCAAGCTCCCAGTTCCCTGCCCCGTAGCGCTCATCGCCGAAGCGCTGCACAGCCGCAAGCTTCTCTTCGCCTTCGACGGGAAGCCCTTCCACGTCGCACGTATAGGTGCCGTCGGCTGCTGCGCGCATGCGCGTGGATATCTGGTGCTCGAAGGGATGATGCTCCATGGCGCGCAGGATGATGGGCTCGAAAGTCGCGGAGATGACCACCACGATATCGCCCGCTTCGGCGTGAGTGCGCATGGCCTGGTCGGCTTCGGGACGGAACAGCATGGATATGCGCTCGTCGTAGAAGTCTGCCAGAAACTTGTCCACCTCAGCGACCGGATGGCCCTCGAAGGCCGTGAACACAAGACCGCGCACCCAGCTCTCATTCTGGGGCAGACGCAGCTTATAGGCGGCAGCCCACAGCAGGATACGGAAGATAACGCGCTTTTTGAGCATCTTGCGACGCATAAGGTGCTGCACGAGCAGCACCGGGGAATTGCCCGCAATGCTCGTGCCGTCGAAATCGAACACCGCAAGGCGCGCAGAGCCCTCGCGCGAGGACTCTGCGGGTCCTGCAAAGGGCACCTGTTCGGGAGGTTGCTGGGCGATTTGGGGCATGCAACTCGCTTCTTCCCCGGGGACATGCGTCATCCCCGGGGATAAACGCGTCAGTCCTCGATCTCGTCGATAGTTTCAGCGAACTGTGAATTATACAGCTCTGCGTAAAAACCGCCAAGTTCGAGCAGCTGCTCGTGCGTACCTTGCTCCACGATGTCGCCATCGCGGATAACCAGGATAAGGTCCGCGTTCTTGATGGTGGACAGCCTATGCGCGATCACGAACGAGGTGCGCCCAGCCATAAGGTTGTCCATGGCCTTCTGGATGCGCTCCTCGGTGCGCGTGTCCACCGAGCTCGTGGCCTCGTCGAGGATGAGCATGCGCCGGTCGGCCAAGATGGCGCGCGCGATGGTGAGCAACTGGCGCTGACCCTGGCTGATGTTACTGGCGTCCTCATTGATCTCGGTGTCGTAGCCGTGGGGCAGCGTCTGGATGAAGTGGTGGACGTAGGCCGCCTTCGCCGCCGCCTCCACCTCCTCGTCGGTGGCGTCGAGCTTGCCGTAGCGGATGTTGTCGCGGATGCTGCCATGGAACAACCAGGTATCCTGCAATACCATGCCAAATACACTGCGCAAGTCATCGCGCGCGAAGTCGCGAATGTCAACGCCCCCAAGGCGGATGGAACCTCCCTGCACATCGTAGAACCGCATGAGCAGCTTGACCATGGTGGTCTTGCCGGCGCCCGTGGGGCCGACGAGCGCGACGGTCTGGCCTTCCGACACATGGGCGGAGAAATCTCTGATGACAGGTTTCTCTGGATCGTAGCCGAAGCGCACATGCTCGAAGTCGACCTTGCACTCGACTTCGGACGTACGAGCCGTCACCTGTTCCGGATCCTCCTCGGGCGCGTCGAGGAATTCGAAGATGCGCTCGGCGGCGGCAGCCATCTGCTGCAGCACGTTCGACACCTGCGTGAGTTGGGTGATGGGCTGCGTGAAGTTCTTCACGTACTGGATGAACGCCTGGATGTCGCCCACGGTGATGACGCCCTGCACGGCGAGGAAGCTGCCCGTGACGGCTACGGCCACGTACCCCAGGTTGCCCACGAAGTTCATGATGGGCTGCATGAGGCCGCTCACGAACTGGCTCTTCCACGCCGAGTTGTACAGGCGCGCGTTCGTCTCGTTGAAGTGGTCCACCGTGCCGTCCTCGCGGTTGAACGCCTTCACGATGGCGTGGCCCGAGAACGTCTCCTCCACGATGCCGTTGATCTCGCCGAGCGTATTCTGCTGCGTGACGAAGAACTTCTGCGATCGCTTCACCACCACCATGATGAGCACGATGGAGATGGGCAGGATGACCACTGTCACCAACGTCATGAGCGGGTTGATGGTGAGCATCATGATAAGCACGCCGATGATGGTGGTTACGGACGTGATGAGCTGCGTCACGCCTTGATTCAGGCTCTGCCCGAGCGTGTCCACGTCGTTGGTGATGCGCGAGAGCGTGTCACCCACGCTCGTGCGCTCGAAATACCCCATGGGCATGCGGTCGATCTTCTCCGCAATGGCGCGGCGCAGCTGATAGCTCGTGCGCTGCGACACCGAGCTCATGATCCAACCCTGCACGAACGAGCACGCCGCGGACAGCAGGTACAGACCCAGCGTGAACAAGAGGATCTGCGCGATCGCGTCGAAATCGATGCCGCCCGAACCGTCGATCTTCGCCACGATGCCGTTGAACAGCTCGGTCGTGGCCGTGGACAGCACCTTCGGACCGACGATGTTGAAGATGGTCGAGCCGATGGCGAACACGAGCACCACCACGATGGCCACCTTGAAGCGGCCCATGAAGGCGACGAGTTTGCCGAGCGTGCCTTTGAGGTCCTTCGGCTTCTCGCCCGGCATCATATGCCCGCCGGGGCCGTGACCGCCGCCGAATCCGCGTCGCGGGGCGTTGCCCGCGGGGTTCTTCTGTGCGCTCATGCCGCATCACCTCCGTTCAGCTCCGCTTCCGACAGCTGGGACATCGCGATCTCCCGGTACTCCTCGCAGGTCTTCATGAGCTCGTCGTGCACGCCCTGGCCGACGATGCGCCCATCGTCGAGCACGATGATCTTGTCGGCGTGCAGGACCGTCGAGATGCGCTGGGCCACGATGACTACCGTCTTGCCGCCTAGGCGCGCATGCAGCTCCTGGCGCAACGCCGCGTCGGTCTTGTAGTCGAGCGCCGAGAAGCTATCGTCGAACAGGTACGCGCGCGCCTCCGTGGCCAGCGCACGGGCGATGGCCAGGCGCTGGCGCTGGCC
>JABLTR010111932.1_pt1 | contig 18361 bp, 16 predicted proteins | sample 7160071 | NCBI WGS metagenome assembly JABLTR01 (sample SAMN14651230, study PRJNA627086) | human gut metagenome | isolation source: feces | host: Homo sapiens
CAGCGTCGCGCGGCCGTCGTGATTGACACGGAACGTGCGCGTCGCCGTCGTGGCGTCGGCTCAAATTTTCGGCGGTTTTCAGAACTTACCGCCCCCCGCAATCCCTTGATTTCTCTGCCTTTTTCGGCTTATCCCACCTTTTCCCGCCCCGTCCCTTTTACTCTCACATTTTTGACACTGATCTCGTTACGTCACACTTGCCATAGAACCGCCGGATTTCAATTGAAATACGGTGGTTTTTCTAATTATGCTGATATTTTGAAATGATGGGCGGATGAGGAATTCAACCTTTGATCAAAAACATAGGATCAAAAACATAGGATCAAAAACATATATGGGTAGATCAAAAACAGCGCAAAACCATTTCCGGCTGTCCGTTTGGGCAGCTGGTTTTTTACATGCCGCGGGCTTTGGAGGCGGCTCCTGCCTGCAATTTTTTTGTCCTGCTTTTGTGCGGTGGGCCGCTCCGGCCTGCGAAATTTGGTAAATCCCGAAAATGCGCCCCAATATCTGGACATATTTTCGGCAAAACGGAGAAAAAAGGAAAACCGGAACAAAATTTCTTTTCATCCACCCAGGCACGTGATATACTCGGAATATCAAGAGAAAAAAGGAGGAAGCCGGGATTGAGTGAATTGCTGCGCATGGAGCACATCAGCAAACGGTTCGGCAACTTTTACGCCAATCAGGACATCAATTTCTCCGTCGCCAAGGGCGAGGTACATACGCTCCTCGGAGAGAACGGCGCGGGGAAATCGACGCTCATGAATATCCTCATCGGCCTCTACCAGCCCACTGAGGGCAAGATCTTTCTGAACGGGCAGGAGGTCCGCATCGAATCGCCGAGCCAGGCGGTCAAGCTTGGCATCGGCATGGTGCATCAGCACTTCATGCTCGTCGAGGCGATGACCGTCTTTGACAACATCATCCTCGGCGACAAACACGCCAAGGGCCTATTTATCGACCGCGCGGCCCGCAGAAAGGAGATCGAGGCGCTTTCGGAAAAATACGGCCTCGACGTCCAGCTCGACAAGCTCATCACGGAGATCTCCGTCGGCGAACAGCAGCGCACCGAGATCCTCAAGGCCCTCTACCACGGGGCCGAGTTGCTGATCCTTGACGAGCCCTCCGCCGCCCTGACCGACATTGAGGTCGAGGGCCTGTTCGCCATCATGCAGAAGCTTGTCGGCGAGGGCAAATCCATCATCTTCATCAGTCATAAAATGCGCGAGGTGCTCCGCATCTCCGACCGCATCACCATTCTCCGCCTCGGCAAGGTCGTCGGCACGGTCGACCGCGCCGAGACCGACGGCCAGAAGCTCGCCGGCATGATGATTGGCAAAGAGCTGACCGAGTCACACTATGAAAAGGTCGACGCCTCCGGCCATGAGATCGTCGCGGAGCTCGACCATGTGGACTATAACAAGGAGAGCAAGCACAGCGGCCTCGCCGATCTGTCGCTCCGCATCCACGCCGGAGAGATCGTCGGCGTCGCGGGTGTCGACGGCAACGGCCAGACCCAGCTGGCCCAGCTCATCACCGGCGTCATCGCCCCGGAGAGCGGCACGGTCCAGCTCAAGGGTGACCGCGTCGCCGTCTTCGACCCGAACGGCTTCATCGAGCACGGCGTCAGCCACGTCCCCGAGGACCGCAACCTGCAGGGTCTGATCGGCGATATGTCGATCGCGGAAAATCTTGTCCTCAAGGACACCGACGATCCGCGCTTCAGCCACGGTCATGGTTTGCGCCTGAACAAGCGCGCCATCCACGCCTACGCGCAGTCCATGATGGAAAAATATGATGTCCGCGCCACCTCTGACAGCCAGAGCGTGCGCGAGCTGTCCGGCGGCAACCAGCAGAAGGTCATCATCGCCCGCGAGCTCGAGAGCGGCCCGTCCGTCCTCGTCATGGCGCATCCTACGCGCGGCCTCGACATCGGCGCGACCAGCTTTGTCCACGACCAGATGATCGCCGCCCGCGCCCGCGGCGTCGGCATTCTGCTCATCAGCGCCGACTTTGACGAGATCCTCGAGATGTCCGACCGGATCGTCGTCTGCTTCGAAGGCCGCATCATGGGCGAATTCTCCGGCAGCAAGCCGCCGATCGACGAGATCAGCCTTGCGATGACCGGCAAGTGAGGGGGAGAGGTATGGGAAAAGTGAAAAAAGCGTTCGGCGCGTTCCTTGTGCCGCTGCTGTCCGTTCTGCTCGCGTTCCTGATCGGTGGTATCATCATGGCTGCCCTCGGCGCGAACCCGTTCCTTGCCGTGAAGTTCCTGTTCCAGGGCGCGTTCGGCTCCAAGGCCGGCATCGGTACCACGCTCACCAAGGCCACGCCCCTGATCTTCACGGCCCTCTGCGCCTGCTTCGCGTATAAGTGCGGCGTGTTCAACCTCGGCGGCGAGGGGCAGTTCCTGATGGGCTCCATCGCCGCGTTCCTGACCTGCTATTTCACCGGCCTGACCGGCTTTGCCGGCGTGCTGCTCGCGCTGCTGGCCGGCGCGGTGGCCGGCGGCTTCTGGGGCATGATTCCCGGCGTGCTGAAAATCGGCCGCGGGCAGAACGAGATGATCATCTCCATCATGCTCAACTATGTCGCCACGCTCTTCATGGGCGTCATCTACACCAGCTGGATCCGCGATGCCTCCGTCCCGCAGACGCCCGCTATCGCCGATGAGGTGCATCTTCCGCGCATCATCACCGGGATGCGCTTCACTTGGGGCTTTGTGATCGCGGTCGCGGTCGGTCTGATCCTCTATTACGTCCTGTTCTGGACGAGCGCGGGCTTCCGCCTGCGCGCCGTCGGCTGCAACCTCACGGCCAGCCGCTTCAACGGCATTCCCGTCAAGCGCTATATGCTCGCCAGCTTCATCGTCTCCGGCGCGATCGCCGGTCTCGGCGGCGGCGCGGAGCTGCTCGGCACGCAGTTCCGCCTCATCAATGGCTACGGCGCGGGCTACGGCTTCGACGGCGTGGCGATGGCCCTCATCGGCCAGCTGCACCCGATCGCGACGATGGTCGTCGCGCTGTTTTTCGCGGTGCTCCGCGTCGGCTCCACCACCATGCAGGCCGCTACCGGCGTGCCCACCAGCGTGTCCGACATCATTCAGGCGCTTGTCATCGTCTTCTCCGTCGCTGGCATGGCGCTGACCAAGCTCCCGGAATTCCAGGCGTGGCGCAGCCGCGTCTTCCACGGCAGAAAGGCGGGTGAAGCGTAATGGATTGGATCTCGAGCCTCCTTCTTGCAACGGTCCGTCTCGCCATCCCCGTGCTGCTCATCTCCCTGGCTGAGCTCTACGGCCAGCGCGCGGGCATGGTCAACATCGGCCTCGAGGGCCTCGCCTCCATCGGCGCGCTCGTCGGCTTCCTCGTCTGCTATGTCACGGGATCGAACTGGCTGGGCCTGCTCTGCGGCGCGCTTGCGGGCGTGATCGTCAACATGATCTACGCGTTCTCCACGGTCACGCTCTGCGCCGACCATACCGTCTACGGCATGGCCGTCAACATCTTCGCCCCGGCGCTCGCGTCCTTCATCTACCGCGTCTACTTCGGCACCGGGTCCGACCTCAAGCAGATCACCACCATGTCCTCCGTCGCCATCCCCGGCCTGAAGGACATCCCGGTGCTCGGGCCGCTGCTCTTCGACCAGAGCCCGATGGTCTATCTCACGTTCCTGCTCGTCCTCTTCACGGCCATCTTCTTCGGCAAGACCCGCGCGGGCCTGAGCTATAAGGCCGTCGGCGAGCATCCGCAGGCCGCCGCCACGCTCGGTATCCCGGTCGTCGGCGTGAAGTACCTCGCCTGTGTGATCTGCGGTGCCCTGTCCGGCATCGGCGGCGCGTACCTCACCACCTGCTATTCCAGCACCTATACCGACGGTATCGTCGCCGGGCGCGGCTTCATCGCGCTGGCCGCCGTCATCTTCGGCCGCTGGAACGCGGGCGGCATCCTGCTGGCCTGCCTGTTCTTCGGCTTCTGCGACGCGCTCCAGATCCGCCTCCAGGTCTCCGGCATCGCCATCCCGTATCAGTTCTTCCAGATGATCCCCTACGTGGCGACGGTCGTCGTCCTCACGCTCATCGGCGCCCGCCAGACCGGACCCAAGGCCAACGGCAAGCCCTACCGCCGCGAACAGCGGTAAACCGGTAATAACGCTTCGGCGTTGTTATAAACTTATGGCAGCACCGCATTGTGCGCTGCTGCCGAATCCTAATATTCTATGGAGGACAAAAAATGAAAAAGATCATTGCAATGCTTCTGGCGCTTGTCATGCTTCTGTCGCTGGCGGCGTGTGCCGGTACTGCGAAGACCGACACCACGGCTCCCGCAGACGACACCAGCAAGACCGACACGACCGACACCGCCGACACCACCGAACCGGCTGACACCGCCGAGCCTGCCGATACGACCGACGAACCTGCCGATACGACCGACGAACCTGTCGTCACCGATGAGATTGTCCCAGTCATGAAGGCCGACGGCTCTGCCTACAAGGTCGCCATGATCTGCGACTCCAGCATCAACGACGGCGGCTGGGGCGCGGCCTGCTACAACGCCATGATCGCCGCGGCCGAAAAGATGGGCTGGGAGACCGAGGTCACCGACTCCATCTCGCAGGACGCCTACTATGATTCCATCGTGGCCTACTGCGCCCTCGGCTACGACATGGTCTACGCCCCCGGCAACCAGTACACCGACGCCGTCCTGCAGGCGGCTGAGGAATATCCCGACGTGGCCTTCGCCCTGCTGAACGGCGCGGAAGGCACCCCCGCCAAGGCCGTCAACGGCAACGTCTCCTCCCTGCTCCCGAACGCGCAGCAGATCGGCTGGATCGCGGGCGCGCTTGCAGGCCTCATGACCGAGAGCGGCAAGCTCGGCTTCATCGGCGGCATGGAGCTCGACACCACCAAGGGCAAGATCGCGGGCTTTGAAGAGGCGGCCAAGTACGTCGCCGAGCAGGAAGGCAAGACCGTCGAGCTGCTCAACGTCCCCTATGCCAACTCCTTCTCCGACGCCCCGAAGGGCAAGGAATTTGCCACCGAGCTGATCGCCCAGGGCGCTGACGTCTTCTTCGGCGACGCTTCCGCCGTCGACTCCGGCGCGCGCGAGGCCATCGACGCGGCCAACGCCGCCGCGGGCGAAGTCAAGATCTACGACATCGGCCAGCCTGCCGACATCCTCGGCCAGAACGAGTGCATCATTTGCTCTCAGGTCACCGACAACTCCGCCATGATCATCGCCTCCATGCAGGCTGTCATCGACGGCACCTTCGGCGGCGCGACGCTCTACGGCACGCTGCAGAACAACACCCTCTCCGCCGGCGCGCTGAGCGATCTTGTTCCCGCCGACGTGCAGGAGAAGTACCTCGCCTACATCGACCAGATGATCGCGGGCACGTTTATGCAGTAATCTCTTGCGGAACGCCCAAAGCGCCCGGCGGACCCTGTGTCCGCCGGGCATTTTTGCGTTTTTGTCGCTTTCGCCGGGAAACAGCTTCGCTGGATAGGGAAAACTGTCGATTTTCCGGTTGACTCTTTCCTGTCGTGTGTTATAATGTGGACTGTCTGAAAGAAATATAAAATTGTAACGCCAAGGTGTCCGCCTTCGGGGCGGGTGAAAAGGGAATCCGGTGTGAATCCGGAACGATGCAGTCACTGTGTACGGGAGCGGACCTGCAAAGGAAGCGCCGGACCGGCCAGATGGCCGGTGTGTACGTCCTTACCACTGGGAAACCGGGAAGGGCAGAGCCGCGAAGAACGAAGTCAGGAGACCTGCCTTGGCGTGGAATCTCGGATCCGCTGCACACGGGTCGATCTTCCTGCAAGTTTGTACAGTCTGCCTGAGATTGGGGAGACTGCATTCGATACGGAAAGGGAGAGCGGCTGCGGCAACGCAGCCGCTTTTATATTTTTTCAGAACATTTTAGAAAAGAGGTAGACCTCACATGAAAAAGACCCTCGCGCTCGTGCTCGCAGCCGTGATGCTGCTGAGCCTCCTCTCCGCCTGCAAGAGCAGCGCGGATGAGACCCCCACCGTAGACCCCGCAGAAACCGAACAGACCACTACCCCCGAAGAGACCACCCCCGAAGAAGAAACCCCGGAAGAAGAGCCGCAGCCCTCTCAGGAAGAGCTGGATCAGGCTGCTGCCGATGAGGTCGCTGCCATGATCGACGCGATCTATGTCCAGTCCCGCACCGATGAGACCGACGCCCAGTGCGAAGCGGCCAAGGCCGCCTGGGACGCCCTGACCGATGCGCAGAAGGAGCTCGTCGAAGGCGACGAGGCCAGCCCCGATTACTTCGGCCTCGATACCGGCGACGCCAGCAAGGACGATGCGCGCAACCAGGACGACATCGGCGAGAACGAGCTGCTCGTTGTCTCCTTCGGCACGTCCTACAATGACAGCCGTGTTGCCGACATCAAGGGCATCGAAGACGCCCTGCAGGCCGCGTATCCCGACTGGTCCGTCCGCCGCGCCTTCACCGCGCAGATCATCATCAACCACGTGCAGGCCCGCGATGGCGAGAAGATCGACAACATGACCCAGGCGCTCGACCGTGCAGTTGCCAATGGCGTGAAGAACCTCGTTGTCCAGCCGACGCACCTGATGCACGGTGCCGAGTACGACGAGATGTGCGAAGCCATCGAGCAGTATAAGGACAAGTTTGAATCCGTCTCCATTGCCGAGCCGCTGCTTGGCGAAGTCGGCTCCGACGCTACCGTCATCAATGCCGACAAGGAAGCCGTTGCCAAGGCCATCACCGCTGCGGCTGTTGCCGATTCCGGCTTCGAGAGCCTTGATGCCGCCAAGGACGCCGGTACCGCGTTCGTGTTCATGGGTCACGGCACCGCACACGTTGCCAAGGTGACGTACAGCCAGATGCAGACCCAGATGCAGAACCTCGGCTATGAGAACGTCTTCATCGGCACCGTCGAGGGTGAGCCGGAAGAGACCGCCTGCGAGGCTGTCATCGAGGCCGTCAAGGCTGCCGGCTACACCAACGTCATCCTTCGCCCGCTGATGGTCGTCGCTGGCGACCACGCCAACAACGACATGGCCGGTGCCGAGGAAGATTCCTGGAAGACCATGTTCGAAGCCGCTGGCTTCACCGTCGACTGCCAGATCCACGGCCTCGGCGAGATCGCCGATGTGCAGGCGCTCTATGTCGCCCACACCAAGGCTGCGATCGACTCGCTGAACGCCTAATTTGACTTAAACTGAGCTCCGGGGTGGGGAAGACCTGCCCCGGAGCCAAGCGCCATTCAGGAGGAAACCAACATGAAAAAGACCATCGCTCTTGCGTTCGCTGCGCTGATGCTGCTCGCGCTGCTGACCGCCTGCGCGGCCAAGCCCGTAGAGACCGAACCTGCAGAGCAGGAACAGACCGTACAGACCGAACAGCCCGCCGAACCCGAAACCGACGAGACTGCGGAGGATGCGGATGCGTCCGACGAAGAAGAGACGCCCGCGGAACCGGAGCAGCCCGCCGAACCGGCCCTGCCCGACGGCGTCTATACTGCCGACTTCAACACCGACAGCTCCATGTTCCATGCCAATGAGGCCTGCGACGGCAAGGGCACGCTCACCGTCGAAAACGGCGAGATGACTATCCACGTCAGCCTGGCCTCCACCAGCATTCTCAATCTGTTCCCCGGCACGGCCGAGGACGCACAGAAGGAAGGTGCGGAGCTGCTTCAGCCCACCACCGACACCGTTACCTATTCCGACGGCCTCTCGGAGGAGGTCTATGGCTTCGACATCCCCGTTCCTGCGCTGGACGAGGAGTTTGACGTCGCCCTCATCGGCAAGAAGGGCACGTGGTACGACCACAAGGTCTTCGTCTCCAACCCCGTTCCCGTCGAGGAATCCGGCAAGACCGTCGACGATCTCGCCCTGGCCGACGGCACCTACACCGCCGAGCTGACCTTCGCAGGCGGCTCCGGCAAGGCTTATATCCAGTCTCCCTGCACGCTGACCGTCGCGGACGGCAAGGCCGTGGCTACCGTCGTCTGGAGCAGCAGCAAATATGACTACATGCTCGTGGACGGAGAACGCTATGACGTCCTCACGACCGAGCCCGGCTCCACATTTGAGATCCCCGTCGCGGCCTTTGACACCGAGCTCACGGTCATCGGCGACACCACCGCGATGAGCACCCCGCATGAGATCGAGTACACGCTGAACTTCGATTCTGCGACGCTGACCGCTGCCGAATGAAGAAGCTCTTTATAGCGCTCCTCGCCGCGCTGCTGCTGGCCTTCGCGGCCTGCGCCGCGCCGCAGCAGGAGACCGCCACGCCGGAACCGGCGCAGAGCGAGCCGGCAAGCGCGGTTTCGTGGGACGACCTGACGTTTGACCGGACGCTCCCGCTTCAATACGCCACGCAGTTTTCTGTTTCCTACGCGGGCGAGGACTATACGCGCCTCACGATCGGCGACGATCAAACATTCCTCGTCGTCGCCGGGGACGCGCCCGTGCCGGACGGCGTCCCCGCGGATGTGACCGTCCTGACCCGGCCCCTTTCGCACATCTATCTGGTCGCGACCGCTGCGATGGACTATTTCCGGCAGCTGGACGCCATTGACGCCATCGCCCTCAGCGGCCAGAAGGAGGCGGATTGGTATATCGACGAGGCCAAGGCCGCGATGCAGGCCGGGACGATGGTCTACGCGGGCAAATATTCCGCCCCGGACTATGAGACGATCCTCGCTGCGGGCTGCGACCTTGCCATCGAGAACACGATGATCTACCATACGCCCAAGGTCGTCGAGCAGCTGGAGGCCGTCGGCGTGCCCGTGCTTGTGGAGCGCTCCAGCTACGAATCCGATCCGCTTGGGCGGCTGGAGTGGCTGAAGCTCTATGCGGCCCTGCTTGGCAAGGAGGACGAGGCCTGCGCATATTATGATGACCTCATCGCCGCGCTCGCGCCCGTGCTCGACCAGGAGCCGACGGGGAAAACCGTCGCGTTCTTCTATGTCACGACGACCGGCGCGGTCAATGTCCGCAAATCCGGCGACTATATCGCCAAGGCCATCCGTATGGCGGGCGGCGAGTATGTCTCGTTCGACGAGAGCGGCGAGGAAAACGCCCTGTCCACAATGACCATCCAGATGGAGTCCTTTTACGACACCGCCCTGGACGCCGACGTCCTCATCTACAACAGCACCATCGACGGCGAGATCACCTCCATCGATGAGCTGCTCGCCAAAAGTCCGCTGTTTGCGGATTTTAAAGCCGTCCAGACCGGCAATGTCTGGTGTATCACGAAAAACTTCTATCAGGAATCGCTCGCCCTCGGCGACATGATCCTCGACGTCCACGCCGTTTTGAACAACCCGGACGCCGCCGATCTCCGGTTCCTAAAAAAATTATCATAACAGGAGGAGCAGCATGGAACATACCCGCAAACTTCGCAGATGGGGCGGTTTCCTGCTGCTCCTCGTCCTGCTTGTTACCTTTTTGATCTGGAATCTTCTCGCGGGCAGCGTCCGGCTCCCCGCGTCTGAAATATGGGCGATTCTCCACGGCGGCGACCTCACGCAGCGCCGCATCCTGCTGAAGATCCGCCTGCCCCGCTTGCTTGCGGCGATGATTCTCGGCGGCGCCCTCTCCGTCTCGGGCTTCCTGCTGCAGACGTTTTTCCACAATCCGATCGCCGGGCCCTTCGTCCTCGGCATCTCGTCCGGGGCCAAGTTCACGGTCGCGGTCACGATGATCCTGCTGCTCAGCCGGGGCGTCACGTCGTCCTCCGCCGCGCTGATCGCAGCGGCCTTTGTCGGCGCGATGCTCTCAATGGGCTTTGTCCTGCTCATCTCGCGGCGCGTCCGCCGGATGAGCCTGCTCGTCGTCTGCGGCGTGATGATCGGCTATATCTGCTCCGCGCTGACGGACTTTCTCGTCACGTTTGCCGACGACAGCAACATTGTCAACCTGCACGACTGGTCCCTCGGCTCCTTCTCCGGCATGAGCTGGGACAATGTCCGCACGATGGCCGTGGTCTGCGGCGCGGCCCTGATCCTGACGTTCCTGCTCTCCAAGCCCCTCCGGGCCTATCAGCTGGGCGAGGTCTACGCGCAGAATCTCGGCGTGCCGCTGCGCGCGTTCCGTGCGGCGCTGATCTTACTTTCCAGTGTGCTCTCCGCCTGCGTCACGGCCTTTGCCGGCCCGATCTCCTTCGTCGGCATCGCCGTGCCGCACCTGATGAAGTCCCTTTTTAAGTCCGCTGAGCCGCTTTTGATGATCCCGGCCTGTTTCCTCGGCGGCGGCGCGTTCTGCCTGTTCTGCGACCTCATCGCGCGCACGGCCTTCGCGCCCACCGAGGTCAGCATCAGCTCGGTCACGGCCGTTTTCGGCGCGCCGATCGTCATCTATATGATGCTCCACAGAAAGGGGGCACAGTGATGGATTATCTGCAAACCGATGCCCTGTCCGTCGGCTACAACGGCAAGACGCTCATCTCCAAGGTCGCCCTCTCGGTGCAGCGCGGCAGGATCGTCACGCTCATCGGCCCGAACGGCTCCGGCAAGTCGACCATCCTCAAGACCATCATCGGCCAGCTCCCGTCCATTTCCGGCTCAGTCTTCCTCGACGGCGCGGACATGCGCAGCCGCAGCCGGGGCGACGTCGCCCGCCGCATGGCCATCCTGATGACGGCCCGCATGGACCCCGAGCTCATGACCTGCCGCGACGTCGTCAGCACCGGCCGCTATCCCTATACCGGCCATCTCGGCGTCCTCCGCCCGGAGGACAAGGCCATCGTCGAGCAGAGCCTCCGTCAGACCGACGCGCAGGACTTTGCCGATCGCCCCTTCCAGTCCATCAGCGACGGCCAGCGGCAGCGCGTCCTGCTTGCCCGGGCCCTCTGCCAGCAGCCGGAGCTCATCGTCCTCGACGAGCCGACGAGTTTTCTCGACATCCGCTATAAGCTGGAGCTGCTGACCATCCTCAAGCGCATGGTGCGCGAGGAGCACCTCGCCGTCCTCATGTCCCTGCACGAGCTGGATCTTGCCGCCCGCGTCTCTGATACCGTCGTCTGCGTCGCGGGCGACCGGATCGACCGCGTCGGCCCACCCTCGGAAATTTTCACGCCCGGCTATATCGCGGCGCTCTATCGCATGGAGCCGGGAAAATACGATCCCTGCTTCGATTCCTTGGAATTTGTCCCCGGAGGTGCCAGATGAGCGAACAAACCGGAACCTTCTATGCCGTCTCCGTCGGGCCCGGCGACCCGGAGCTGCTGACGCTCCAGGCCGTCCGCGTTCTGGAGAACACGCCCGTCATCGCCGCGCCGCAGACGGCGTCCGGCCAGATGCTCGCGCTCGACATCGCGCGCGGCGCGGTCGATTTGACCGGAAAATCCGTTCTGCCGCTCCGATTCACGATGTCGCATGACGCTGCCGTCCGGGCGGAAAGCTACCGCGCGGCGGCGTCCGCCGTCGAGGCCGAGCTGCGGCAGGGAAGAGACGTTGCGATGGTCAACCTCGGTGACGTCTCCCTCTTCGCTACGGCGTATTACATCTTCGCGGAGATCGAGCGGGACGGGTTTCCGGCCAGAATGCTCCCAGGCGTGACGAGCGTCGCCGCCGTGGCGGCCCGCCTCGGGCAGAGCCTGACCGAGATGGAGCAGCCGCTCCACATCCTTCCGGCGAGCTGCAATCTGGATGCGGCGCTGGCCCTCCCGGGCACGAAGGTGCTGATGAAATCCGGCTCCGCCATCCACGAGACCGTTGCAGCGCTGGGGCGCGCGGGTCTGTTGAATCGGGCCTCGATGGTCGCCGACTGCGGCCTGCCCAGCGAGCGGGTCTTCCGCGATCTGCGGGAGATCCCGGAAAATGTCAGCTATTTTGCCACCATTCTTGTCCGATCGGAGTGAGCCTATGCAGCAAGATCTTCCGCGTCTGATCCTCGCCGGGACGAACAGCGGCTGCGGCAAGACGACCGTGACCTGTGCCGTTTTGCAGGCGCTCGTGAACCGCGGCCTTTCAGTCGCCGCCGCGAAATGCGGCCCCGATTATATTGACCCGATGTTCCACAGCCGCATCATCGGGGCCAAAAGCTCGAATCTCGATCCGTTTTTCTTCGACGAAAATACGCTTCGCTTCCTCCTCGCGCAGAATGCCTCCGGCTGTGATGTCACGGTCATTGAGGGCGTCATGGGCTATTACGACGGCCTCGGCCTGACCAGTACGCGCGCCAGCACCTACGAACTCGCGCAGAAGACGGTCTCGCCCGTGGTCCTCGTTGTGAACGCGCGCGGCGCGGCACTCTCGGTGCTGGCGTCGGTACGCGGCTTTCTGGACTTTCTGCCGGACGACCGCATCTGCGGCGTCATCCTCAACGGCTGCACCGCGATGACCTACGCGCCGCTCGCGCGTGCGCTGGAAGACCGCCTTGGCGTCAAGGCGTGCGGCTTTCTGCCGAATCTGCCGGACTGCGCGCTGAAAAGCCGCCATCTCGGCCTTGTGACTGCGGCGGAGGTCGCAGATCTGCGCGAAAAAATGCAGCGCCTCGCCGCTGAGGCCGAGCAGACGATCGATCTGGACGCGCTGCTGACCATCGCGCGCGAAGCGCCAGCGCTGGACGTTGTGCCGCCGACGCTTCCGGCGCCCGGCGCACCGGTGTGCATCGGTGTTGCGCGGGACAATGCGTTCTGCTTTTACTATGAAGACAGCCTCGGCCTGCTCCGGACGGTCGGCGCGGAGCTCGTGCCGTTTTCTCCGCTCTCTGACAGCGCCTTGCCCGCCGGACTCGACGGCCTCTATCTCGGCGGCGGCTATCCGGAGCTCTATGCCGCGCAGCTTGCCATGAATGCAGCCATGCGCAGCAGCATTCGTGCCGCATTAGCAGCTGGCCTGCCATGCATTGCCGAGTGCGGCGGCTTTATGTACCTGACAGAGGCCATCGGGGAGCATCCGATGGTGGGCTTTCTGCCGGGGTGCTGCTTCGACGCCGGGAAGCTCGCACGCTTTGGCTACGTCATGCTGACGGCCGAGCGGGACAACCTGCTCTGCCGCGCGGGCGGATCCATCCCTGCACACGAATTCCACCACTGGGACGCGGAGCAGACCGGAGACGCCTTCACGGCGGCGAAGCCCTCCGGCCGCAGCTGGCCGTGCGTCTTCGCCACGGACACCCTCTACGCGGGCTATCCGCATTTCCATTTTTACGCGAATCCATCCTTTGCCGTCCGCTTTCTGGACGCGTGCCGAAAGGGGAAACACCATGCTGGAACAGATCAAACCCATGGACATTGAGCGCCGCAGCTTCGAGATCATCACCGAGCTGCTGGGAGACCGTAAGCTCGACCCTGAAAACGAGCTCGTCATCAAGCGCGCCATCCACACGACTGCCGACTTCGACTATGCCGACAATCTCGTCTTCTCCGACCACGCGGTCACGAAGGGCATTGAGGCGCTGCGCGCCGGCTGCGACATCGTCACCGATACGCAGATGGCGAAGGCCGGCATCAACAAGACCATTCTGGCCTCCCTCGGCGGGGAAGTCCACTGCTTCATGTCCGATCCGGACGTTGCCGCGGAGGCAAAAGCGCGCGGTGTCACCCGCGCCATCGTCTCGATGGAGCGCGCCGCACAGCTCCCCAAGCCCTGCATTTTCGCCATCGGCAACGCGCCGACGGCTCTTGTCTCGCTGGAGACGCTGATGGAGGCGGACAAGCTGCACCCGGCGCTCATCATCGGCGTACCGGTCGGCTTTGTCAACGTTGTTGAGAGCAAGGAGCTCGTCATCGCAAACTGCCGCGCACCCTATATCGTCGCGCGCGGACGCAAGGGCGGCAGCAATGTCGCCGCCGCGATCTGCAACGCGATGCTCTACCAGATCCGGCGCTGAGATGGAAGAATATGTAATCAAGGACGGAAAACGACTCCGTCTCGGCTATACGACCGGCTCCTGCGCGGCTGCTGCGGCAAAAGCTGCGGCGTGGATGTTGCTGACCGGCGGCAAAATGCCGGCTATCGATCTGCTCACGCCCAAGGGCGTCGCCCTGACGCTGGACGTGCTTGAGATCACGAGAACCCCCGATGCCGTCTCCTGCGCCATCCGCAAGGACAGCGGCGACGATCCGGACGTCACGCACGATACCCTCGTGTTTGCAGCCGTCCAACGCACGGAAACACCCGGCGTCACGATCGACGGCGGCGCGGGCGTGGGCCGCGTGACGAAACGCGGGCTCGACCAGCCGGTCGGCGCTGCGGCCATCAACTCCGTCCCGCGCCGCATGATCCGCGAAAACGTCGAAGAGGTCATGCGCCTCTGCGATTATCGCGGCGGCCTGGCCGTCATGATCTCCGTGCCGGAGGGCGAGGCGCTCGCAAAAAAGACCTTCAACCCCCGCCTCGGCATTGTCGGCGGCATTTCCATCCTCGGTACGACCGGCATCGTCGAGCCGATGAGCGAGCAGGCCCTCGTCGACACCATCCATGTCGAGCTCCGCCAGCGCCGGGTGAACGGCGCGGACTATGTCCTGCTCACGCCGGGCAACTATGGCGCGGATTTCATCCGGGATTCTATCGGCATCGACCCGCGCACCGCCGTTTTGACCAGCAATTTCATCGGCGACGCGCTGGAGCATTGCCGTGCGCTCGGCTTCCGCGGTGCGCTGCTCGTCGGGCACATCGGCAAGCTCGTGAAGCTCGCGGGCGGCATGTGGAACACACACTCGAAGTGCGGCGACTGCCGCATGGAGCTCATCGCGGCGCATGCCGCCGCCCTCGGCCTCCCGCCCGCGCGCGTGGAGGAGGTGCTGGACTGCGCGACGTGTGACGATGCGCTCCGCATCCTGAAAGAAGAACAGTTATATGACGCGGTGCTGGCCCGCCTCGCGAAGCGCATCGAGTTTCATCTTGCACACAAGTGCGGCGAGATGGCCGCCGGCGCGATCGTATTTTCCAAAGAATATGGCCTCCTGTGCCGGACCAGCCGCGCGCAGGAGCTGCTGGGAACCATTATGGAGGGATAACTATGGTACATTTTGTCGGCGCCGGGAGCGGCGCACCGGACCTCATCACCGTGCGCGGCGCGCGGCTGCTCGGCGAGGCAGACGTCGTGATCTACGCCGGTTCGCTCGTCAATCCAGCGCTGCTGGACGCTACGAAGCCGGGCTGTGAGATCCACGACAGCGCGAAAATGACGCTGGAGGAGGTCATTGCCGTCATCCGCAAGGCAGAGTCCGAGGGCAAGACCACTGTCCGTCTCCATACCGGTGACTCGAGCATCTATGGCGCTGTGCGGGAGCAGTTTGACGCGCTGGAAAAGCTGGGCATCGACTATGACGTCTGCCCCGGCGTCAGCGCCTTCTGCGGGGCCGCCGCGGCGCTCCGCGCGGAATATACGCTCCCGAACGTCAGCCAGACTGTCATCATCACCCGCGCCGCCGGACGCACACCCGTGCCGGAGCGCGAGTCCATCCGCGCCCTCGCAGCCCACCACGCCACCATGGTGCTTTTTCTCAGCACCTCGCTGACGAAGCAGCTTCAATCCGACCTGCTCGCGGGCGGCTACGAGGCGGAAACGCCGGCCGCCGTCGTTTACAAGGCGACGTGGCCAGAGGAGAAGATCTTCCGCTGCACCGTCGGCACGCTGCACGATACCGTCACGGCCAACGGCCTGACGAAGACGTCGCTGATCGTGGTCGGCGGCTGCCTCGGGGGCGACTATCTCCGTTCGCTGCTCTACGACCCCTCGTTCACGACCGAATTCCGCGAGGCCACAAAATGAACATTGCGATTTTCGCTTACAGCCGTACTGGATGCAAAACGGCGCGGCGTATCTGTATGGCGCTGCCGGAGGCGGAAATGCTTTGTTATGCGGTGCCGCGGCTGGCGGAGCCGGGATTTCTGCCGCTTGAAAAAGCGGTCTATGGCGCGGCGTTTTCGGAAATGGACGCGCTGATCTTTGTCGGTGCGGCTGGGATCGCGGTGCGGGAGATCGCACCATACATCCGCGACAAACGGACGGATCCGGCGGTGCTCGACCTCGACGAGCGGGCGAATTTCGTCATTCCGCTGCTCTCCGGGCACATCGGCGGGGCCAATGCGCTCGCCCGCAGGCTTGCCGCAGCGCTCGGCGCGACCGCCGTCGTCACCACGGCGACGGACGTGAATGGAAAGTTTTCCGTCGACACCTGGGCGACAGAGCGCGGCTGCGCGATCTCTGACATGGGGCTGGCCAAGGCGGCTTCAGCAGAGATTTTGGAGCATTCCGTGCCGTTTTGCAGCGATTTTCCGATTCGCGAACCCCTGCCGGACGGCCTTGTTTTGGGCGAGTCCGGCGAGCTCGGCATCTATGTCGGTTATCGGTGTTCTGCACCGTTTATGCACACGCTGCGCCTTGTGCCGCGTGTGCTGCGTGTCGGCATCGGCTGCCGCAGGGGGATTTCACGGGAGGCAGTGGAGGAAGCAATCGGCAAGGTGTTCGCGCAAAACCGGTTGGATCCTGCTGCGATCCTGGGCGTTTTCTCGATCGATCTGAAAGAACACGAGCCCGGCCTGCTTGCCGCCTGCGCAGCACATGGCTGGCCCGCGCATTTTTATTCCGCATCGCAGCTGCAAGCCGTCCCCGGCGAGTTTACAGGCTCCGACTTCGTCCGCGCCGTCACCGGCGTGGAGAATGTCTGCGAGCGCGCCGCATTTTTGGATGCAGAGCGGCTGCTCGTGAAAAAAACAGCCTGCGACGGCGTTACGGTTGCCGTCGCGGCGGAACATTGGGAGGCAGACTTTGGCTAAGGTATTCGTTGTGGGCATCGGCCCCGGAAACTATGAGAATATGACCGTCCGCGCAGACCGCGCGCTGGCGGAATGCGATGTGATTGTGGGCTATCCGGTCTATGTCGATCTGGTGAAGGACCGCTATCCCGGCAAAGAGCTGGTCTCCACGCCGATGACGCAGGAAGCCAGGCGCTGCCAGATGGCGCTCGAGCTTGCGAGGGACGGGAAAACCGTGGCGCTCGTCTGCTCCGGCGACAGTGGGATCTACGGCATGGCCGCGCTGGTCTATGAGCTGCGCGGCGAGAACAGCGAGCCGGAGGTCGAGGTCGTCCCCGGACTGACCGCCGCGTGCAGCGGCGGTGCGGTGCTCGGCGCGCCGCTGACGCATGATTTCGCGGTCATCAGTCTGTCCGACCGGCTGACGCCCTGGGAGACCATTGAAAACCGGCTGCGCTGCGCGGCGGAGGGCAACTTTGCCATTGCGATCTACAACCCGGCGAGCCACGGCCGCCCTGACCACTTAAAGCGCGCGTGTGACATTTTACTGCGTGTCCTGCCGGAGGAGCGGCTCTGCGGCATTGTCCGCAACATCGGACGTGAGGGGCAGAGCAGCCGCATTCTGACGCTCGGCGAACTGCAAGCGGCGGATGTCGATATGTTCTGCACCGTGTTTGTTGGAAATTCGTCCACAAAGGTCGTAAACGGCGCGCTCATCACGCCGAGAGGATACCGGAATGTATAAAATTTGCGTGTTCGGCGGCACGACCGAGGGCCGCGAACTGGTGGAATTTCTGAATGCGCAGCCGTGCGAAGTCACGGCCTGTGTGGCCACGGAATATGGACAGGCGCTGCTGCCCGAGGCAGAGCGGCTGACCGTTTCGGCCCGCCGGCTGCCGGCCGATGAGATCAAGGCGCTCTTGACGGACGGACATTTTGACCTCGTGATCGACGCGACGCACCCCTACGCGGCGTCGATCACGAAGAGCATCGCCTGCGCGTGCGCCGAGACCGGTGTGGAGCGCTGGCGGCTGCTGCGCGGCGCGTCGGATGCGCCGGAGGATGCCGTTTTTGTCGAAAGCACCGAAAAAGCGATCGAATTTTTGGATCAAACAGAGGGGAACATCCTGCTCACCACCGGGAGCAAGGAATTGAAAGCATACAGTCAGATCAAGAACTTTGCGGAGCGCGTCTATGCGCGCGTGCTGCCGCTGGAGGACTCGCTCGTGCTTTGCCGTGAGGCGGGCGTCAAGGCGGCGCATATTCTGGCAATGCAGGGGCCATTCTCGGAGGAGATGAACACGGCGATGCTGCGCGCCATCGGCGCAAAATGGCTGGTGACGAAGGACGGCGGGGCCGCGGGCGGCTTCGCGGAAAAGGCGGCAGCCGCCGCGAAGACCGGCGTGCGCCTTCTGGTCATCGGGCGGCCCGCAGAGGCGGACGGGATCGGACTTTCAGAGACGGTCGCGAGACTCTGTGCGCGGTTTTCGTTTGGGCGCGTGCCGCATGTTTGCGTTGTGGGCATTGGGCCCGGCAGCGAGGCGGCGCAGACGGGCGAGGTCCGTGCAGCGATCGAGCATGCGGACTGCCTGATCGGCGCGGCACGGATGCTGGAGGTAGCGGCCCGGCCCGGTCAGCTG
>JABLTR010069646.1_pt1 | contig 18349 bp, 18 predicted proteins | sample 7160071 | NCBI WGS metagenome assembly JABLTR01 (sample SAMN14651230, study PRJNA627086) | human gut metagenome | isolation source: feces | host: Homo sapiens
CCATGATGAGTAGTCTGAAAAAAAGTACTATTTAAAAGTTATACTACTTTTAATTGGGAAGAGATTATATATTTCAAAAAAGAGACATCGTACTTTTCTTGATATAATAGTCTAAATAAAACAGGGGTTGTGCCAAAACGCTGGCGTAACCTCTGTTTGTTTTGATGGGTTTGTTCCTGATAGAAGAATAAAAGAGGCTATGTGCAAAAAGGGAGTGTGGTTGTATATGGGAAAATGTAATCAAACTGTAATCGCTATAAATGAAAAGGAGCTAAGTCTTAGACCTAACTCCTTAATGCTCAACAGTCGGGATGACAAGATTCGAACTTGCGACCACACGCCCCCCAGGGGTGATAATTTGAATGATATTTTTTTGTAATTACTTGTATTTTCGTATATTTGTGCTTGATAATCAACGTTGCAAATATATACCTTTTTGCTTTATCTTATAATATTTGTTTTACTATTGTTTTACTATTTATGAAGAATGTCCGGTTTATACTATGGACGCATCAAGCGAAAAGCGACGGAACATTTCCAATACGCCTGCGCATAACAAAAGATAGAAAAGTTAAGTACTTATCTTTTGGGCTATCCGCGGCATTAAACCAGTGGAATCCAGAATCGGAAAGATTCAAAAGAGACAGGCGTATTAATCCCGAATACGAAAAATATAATTCTCTTCTTAACGAGTATGCCCGACGATCTGAGGAAATAATAGACGAATTTAATAAAAATCGGGTTGATTGGACGCTAAACCAATTTGAGGACCAGTTTTTTAATAAAGCTCGCCGGGGTAAAGTAGAACCTTACTTTATAAGGCTAATTTCGGATTTGAGAAGTACAGGGCATTTAGGTAACGCTAATTGTTATGATTGTACGCTACACATGTTAGAGTTATACGATTCTAAATTTCATACCCGGGTATTTTCTGAAATAGATATCAAGTATGTGAAAGGCTTTGATATATGGATGCAAAAGCCGCGCAGGTCATTAGGTAAAGGAGAAAGGGAGATACAAAGAGACGGATGTAGCGGTAATACGCGGAAGTATTATTTAAAGGCTCTGCGTGCAGTGTTGAATAGGGCCATACAGGAAAATGAAGCCTCAGCAGTAACCTATCCTTTCGGAAAGGGAGGCTTTGAAATAGCCAAATTGGAGGAGGAGACACCAAAAAGGTATTTACCCTCTGAGTATTTAGAGAGAATAAAGGGTACGCCTGGAAAGACGTTCGTAACGGAGATCGCCCGACGTATGTTTCTTTTTTCGTATTACTGTTACGGTATTAGCTTTATTGATATGGCGCAACTTACCCGACGGAATATAATAAGGCATGAAGCGGGGGAATACATTGTATATAAACGCCAGAAGACCAAAGGCCAGAAAAGGATACGGCCAATTCAAATAAAGGTAACAAACGAGATAAGCGGGCTGCTTGACTGGTTTAATTTGAATGCGTGTCTTATATCGCCTTATCTCGTCCCTGTGGTATCGCGGAGTGGGTATTCCGGTGAAAAACTGTATAACCATATACGCGGAAGATATAAAAAGTATTTGGACGCTTTGAAGCGTTTGGCCGAAGAAATAGGTATAGAGGGAATAAACCTTACGAGTTATGTAAGTCGGCATACGATGGCAATGACCTTACAAGGTAATAACGTTCCCCGTGAAGTAATAAGCCAAATATTAGGGCACTCCGATTTAGAAACGACGAATACGTATTTAGATAGTTTCGGAAGTTCTGTAATAGATGAGGCCGTAAAAGTATTATAGTTATGGTAGACGTATATAAGTATTTAGAAAGCATTTTCACGGTATTGGATTGTTACGAATTAGCAGACGATCCAAATGTACGACCCGAACCCGATTTAGACGCTATACGGTTAACCGATTTAGTAGAAAACGCTATACGATGTGCGGATACCGTCGGCAGAACAGCTACTATAAAAAGGCTATACGTACGTATAAATGAGGTACTCACGGCTTTTAGTATGACGTGCCCAGCTTTAGACTATGTGGATAGTCCTAAAGACGAAGTTTATAAATTACGTTTACTACGCGGTGAGGTCGAAGAATTTGCCTATCGTATAGGCGAACTGTGCGAAGACTTTCAAATAAAAACCGAATCGCCCGTAGGGAAACCAATTAAGCCAAGTGGGGGTGAACTCGCACTATTACATTATTACATATACGGTAAGATACTCACAAACGCGGCAGAGGCTGAAAAAATTATTAAAGATTTTGACAGTACTCAAAGGCCGGAATCAGTAATAAGAGCCAGTCGGCGTTTTAGAACTCGTACGGATATTGTCGGATGTGGTGAACCCAGTGGAAGGAAAGCATTCACATTGAACCGGGTAATTAATTTCTTGAAAGAGAAAGGCTATCCTACCGATAAAGCGGAAACAGATAAGGCCGAATACGAAGAAAATACAAGAAAAAATAAGTAAAAGTAAAATCGCGGACACTTGCGGACGTCCGTAATCGTCCGCAAATTATAAAACGTTGCATATTTGCCGTGTGATTAATCACTAACGGGGACGCCCGCAGTATTAACCCCTAATTATATGGTAAGATATGAACGCTTTAATGATTGATGAAACGACGCCAATAGCAGCGTTAACCGTAGGACAGTTCAGAGAGCTATTTAATATGATGGCGACGCCCGCCCCCATAGTGCCAAGTGAAGAAGCTCCCGAGGTTTTCGACAAAAAACGATGTTCTGAGATAACCGGATATTCGATTAATACGATTAATCGGTTTATTTGTGAACGCAAAATACCCTATTATAAGAGTTACGGGCGCGTCTTTTTTAAAAGGGAAGAGATTTTAAACTGGATGTTATCCCAACGTTTCGAGACCGCAGCCGAGTTCTGCTATAAAAAGGATAATGAGCTAACCGCTAAACGAAGATAAGGAGGGTACAAATAATGAGTAAGAAAAGAAAGAGCGCCGCCCCTTCCAGAAGCGGAAAGCGCAGCGCGGATAACGGATACAAAGATATAGATAAATATATAAATAGTGTTCTCGATTTTATCAAATTTGTTCTTCCGAAAGAAATATACGCCTTCTTCCTGTGGATTGGAGAAAAGATAAGTTTAAAATTGAGGCTGCAAATTCTGAGGATTGGAGAAAAGATAAGTTTAAGATTGGGGGACGCAAAATTCTATAAATTATAAAAAATACGCGCGTATAGAAATTTTCTAAATATGAAAACTTCCATCGCGCGTATTTTCTTCCACAAATTTTCTCTTTTAACAAATTCTAAAGCTTTATGTTTATCTCATAGCCAGAATTTGCGGCAATCGCTCTTTTCTTTATATTTTCTCCAATCCACAGAATTTGCGCGTGTACTGTTTTGGTTTGAAGTTTCTGCAACTGCTCCGGTGTTCCATTAGGTAAAGCTAATAGCAAAAACATATCCCCCTGCTAAAACCTACCTGAAATCAACGCCGGAGCTAATTTGTAGAAAATTCAAACCAAAATCATGTCCACCGCAAATTCGTCGCTTTAAGAAACCTTATCTCTAAAACAGCCCGCCGCAAATTCGTCGTATTGAGAAAAAACTTACATAATCTTGTGAACCCAGCCTTCCGGTCCTTCAATCTCGCCCATCTGGATTCCGGTAAGTGTCTCACGCAGTTTCTTAGTATATGGTCCCATTTCTTCCATTCCACTCGGGAAACAGATCTCTTTGCCATGATCAACAACTTTTCCGATTGGAGAAATAACGGCTGCAGTACCACAGAGTCCACACTCTGCAAAATCAGGTACTTCTGAGAATTTAACCGGTCTGTGCTCTACCGGCATATGCAGATACTTTTCAGCAACAACCATCAGGGATCTTCTTGTAATGGAAGGTAAAATACTGTCTGACTTTGGTGTTACGAATGTTCCGTCCTTGGTAATGAAAATGAAGTTTGCTCCACCGGTCTCCTCTACATAAGTTCTTGTAGCAGGATCCAGATACATGTTCTCAGCATATCCCTGAGCATGTGCATCTACGATTGCATGTAAACTCATAGCGTAGTTCAGTCCGGCTTTGATATGTCCGGTTCCGTGAGGTGCTGCACGGTCAAAATCAGAAACACGGATTGTAATTGGCTTTGCGCCGCCCTTGAAGTAAGGTCCTACTGGTGTAACCAGAATACGGAACTGATACTCATCTGCTGGCTTTACGCCGATAACAGCGTTTGTAGCGATCATATATGGGCGGATATAAAGCGTTGCTCCGGAACCAAATGGAGGTACCCATGCTGCATTTGCCTTTACTACCTGCTCTACGGCATCTACGAAACGATCCTCCGGGAATACCGGCATCTCAAGTCTCTCACAGGAATCTTTCATACGGCTTGCATTTAAGTCCGGGCGGAAACATACAATATGTCCGTCCTCTGTTGTGTATGCTTTTAATCCTTCAAAACAGGACTGTGAATACTGGAATACACCTGCACACTCATTTAATGTAACGGTAGGATCTGTTACCAGTGCTCCATCGTCCCACTTTCCATCCTTGTAATTTGCAACATAACGGTAGTCTGTGGTCATGTAACCAAATCCCAGGTTACCCCAGTCAAGATTTTTTTTCTCCATTTTCATTTCCTCCATTTTCTATTCCAATTCAAGTGTTCTATAACTTTTCGTTATGGAATACTGGATGTACTATTATTTTTACATATTTTAGTACAATCTGAAGTATTTGTCTATAGATCTTATGAAATTTCTCTATCAAAAAAATTCATAAAAACCATAACCTGATTCCCTAAAGTCCCAGAAGTTCCATTGCTTCGTCCTTTAACTCCTGTGTGCGTTCTTTCAAAAGCAGAAGTTTGTTGTACTTATAATAGGCATCATTGCCACATTCACTGACAAATTTCAGACTGTAATAACCGGCCGAAAGTTCGGACAAAAAGATTACCATTTCCTGTCCCTCTCCAAATACCCGTGCAAGAAATTCAAATGCATGCGTCAGATGACGGCCTGCATCTGAAATTTCCTTCTGGCGGATCTGCTCCCTCTCATCAAACAGTTTCTTGACACATAAGAAATCTCCTTTTGCATCACCGGTTCCTTCGACTGCCAGTGCCATCAGGCAGTCATTCATTGCCTGAAGTGCCGCACACATGGCTTTTTCCTGTTCCCTGTCGATCATGCCGGCCTTTTTCCGGTGAGTGATCATGGTGTCATAAGAAGAAATCTGTCTTTCCAGAATTTCTTTTCCGCTTCCCACTCCTTCCTTCAGATCGCTCCGCAAAAATCCCAGCTGCTCAAAAAAAGCTTCCTGTGCAGCTTTTTTCCGGGAATAAGAAATGAATTCCTGTCCCAGGCTGTCCAAAAGCAGCCCAAGCAGACTCAGCTTCTCATCAAACGGTGCATTTTTGATCGTCATACTGTTTTCCGGTATGCTGCCCTCTAAAATTTCCGGTATACGGTAAATATTCTTATACTTATTGTACAGTTCATAATAAGCAGCAAAATCGCGGGCAATCTCCTCGTCCTGCAGATACTGCACAACAAAGTCATAGTCTATGGCAAATCCAAGCTGTTCATACACTTTCATGACCTGTGAGAGATCTTCCCATCCACGGGCGGTCACAAACCGTTTTCCATCCAGATCCGACACAACCGAATAGAAATTGTTCTTTTTAATCTCCAGATAAGAAAGAATTGCTCCATGAATCTGCGCTTTATACGCATACTCTTTCCACACAGAAAAATCTTCTTCTATATAAATCCGCTTGACACGGTCATAAGTAACAATATCAAAATCCCGCACCGACTTGTTGTATTCCGGAGGATTTCCCGCCGTAACGATGACAAAGCCATCCGGTACCCTGTGATTTCCAAATGTCTTGTACTGCAGGAACTGCAGCATCGTCGGAGCCAGCGTCTCGGATACACAGTTGATTTCATCGAGAAACAGGATTCCCTCATGAATTCCGCTTTGTTCGATCTGATCATAGATCGAGGCGATAATTTCACTCATTGTATACTCTGTGACCGATACATCCTCCCCATCATAGGTTTTCTTCGAGATAAACGGCAGTCCGATCGCACTCTGTCTCGTATGGTGCGTGATCGTATAAGAAACCAGATTGATCCCGCACTCCTGCGCCACCTGTTCCATAATTGCGGTCTTACCGATTCCAGGCGGTCCAATCAAAAGTACCGGACGCTGTCGTTCCACAGGAATTGCATACTCCCCGGTCTCATCTTTTGTCAGGTACGCCTGAACCGTATTTATGATTTCCTGTTTTGCCTGTTTGATGTTCATAAAATTTCTCCTTTATCTATCCTTTTGTATCCTCTGACAAATATAATTTCACTGCCCAGTCCGGCACTTTTATCGGCTCTCCCGAAAAAGTTTTCTGCGGTGTGTCATCCCCGTAAAAAACAAATACCGTCTGATAATCCGTCGGTTTTTTCGGATATTCTCCATACCCATCCGTAAAATACATCAGTCCTTTTAAGTTTTTGAGTTCCCCGCTGTTTCTTAATTTCTCTACATAGGAAAATACCGGCCGAAAATCCGTTCCATACCCTCCGGAAACGGAAAACTGCTCGGTATATTTCCCGATTTCATCCAGATTTGTGATTGGAATATCTTTTTGAATCTGGTTATCACATTCGATGATGCGGATATGCACTTTATGGAAAAAACTCTCCTGGTGCTTTAAAATTGCCCCCGTCTCATTCAAAAACTGCTGCACAAGTTTTTCCTTGCAGGAGGCCGAAGTATCGATTGCAATAACAAGTTCTTCGATCTTTTTTGCCTCCCGGAATTCGTTTTCCTCGATCAGAGGCATGTTTCCGTAATGCTGCAGTCCATACATGTAAAATCCGTAATCAAACGAATCCATATCCACGGAAACTTCTTCTCTCACAACTGCAAACCTCTTTAAAAATTCTTTGTAGCTTTTTCGCTCCCGGCTGCTCAGCTTTAACATCCATGCAAGCTTTCCCGCATCTGCCGCCGCGTCTTTTGCATAGGTTTCCATATCGCTTTCGATACGCTTTGCATGTTCTTTCCACTCGTCTTCCTTTGGATCGGTTTTTCCAAGCGGCGTTGCATCAGACGTTTTCTCCCCGGCATTTTCCTGCTGATCACTGTCCATCTGCGGATTCTCCTGCGGCACCGGGGGCTGGTTTTTATTCTGCTCCTGCGGCGGTTCTTTCTCCATGCGCTGCCAGAAACTGTGGTCACAGAGCAAAAATTCCTGCCGGAGGGATTCTTCCAGATATGGATCGCGTTTGCGCAGCATAAAATACTGGTACAGTTTTTCCGCTGTAAGCACTGAAACTTCCTTTTCCAGTTTTTCATACCACTCCTGCCGGAAATCCGAAGTCACACGCAAAATGGTCGGATAATCCATGGAATCCACCACCGATTCCACTGCAATATCACAACAGAGATCCCACAGCTGTGCATCCTCGTGCTGTTTTGCGGAAAACATATGCCGGAACAGACAGTGCATGAGCATATGCATATATGTCCGGTTTAAAATTTCCGGCCGTTCAATATAAGTCTGCAGCAGATAGGTCGGATTGAACCGGATATATACCGCATCCGTGCCTACCGTTCTCGTCGACAGATCCATGGCAAATCCCAGACTTCCGAGTGCCGGTCCCATAAACCGCATCGACAGATACAGTTCTGTCCTGACACTGTTTAATATTTTATTTCCGGTTGCTTCCAGTTGTTCCCTTGTCTTCATCGTTCTCCTTTTCCTACCAGTCCAAAGACATGGTAGATGCTTTCTTCTTTCCGAAATTACTCCGCTGATATTCCATCAGTATTGCTGCAATCTGGCTCATCTTTTCCTCCGATGCCAGCGGAAGGGCATCGGCAAGTGCCGCTTCCGGAATCAGGCAGGAGGCACAAAGATAAGAAATCTCTTCCACCTTATTCTCCGGAATCAGCACCTTAAGGATCACCTCTGCATTCTGCTCCAGATACTGTTCGTATTGTTCCCGCAGATGGTTCTCCAGCTCAACCGGATACATCAGCCGATCACAGGCGATCTCAATTGCCGTGCGATAATCATCATTTACCACCTGCGAAAACAGACGGTCATACGCCAGCAAATCCACGCCTTTTCTTGTGACACATTCCCGGTACGGATACCCGCTTCCCTCAATCTTGTGATGCAGAACCCGAGCCTCCACATCTTCCACAAAATTGTATACATATGCCGGAAACGTCAGCTGCAGCCCACATGGCTCTATGCGAAAATGCAGCCTGCGGTCGGTATCTGCCAGAAGTTCTTTCATCACCGAATAGTCTCCCCTAAGCTGCGTCAGCTTCACTTCTTCCAGACAGTGGCACTGCTTGATCACGCCGTCATAATAGTCTTCCACACTGTCGTACAACGAAATGCTTTTGAGTTTTTTACAATTGTAAAATGCATATCTTCCTAGCGTTTCCACCGTCTTTGGAATACTTACACTCTCTAAATCTTCCCTTGCGGAAAATGCATTTTTGCCGATCGTTTTCACCGGACATCCATCCACCTGATCTGGAATGACCAGATGTCTTACGGTTCCTTCATACCCGGTAACGGTAATTGTATGTTCTTTTGTTGTTTCATATTGCAATGCCATATGGATACTCCTGCATCTGTTATGCCCTATTCTGATATACGCTTTTTAATTCCCCGATAAAATACAAAGACCCCAGCGCAATCGTCTTTTCTTTTGGTGTTAAAAGTTCCGGAATCTCTGCAACCTTTGTAATTGCGCGTGCAGGCACCCCTTGTTTTCTGATATCTTCTGCCAGTGTTTCCCCTTGCAGTGCCCGTGCACTCTCCGGTGTGACGGTTACAAAATCCATGGCAATCGGCAACAGTTCCCCGATCATCTTTTCATAGTCTTTGTCTGCCATCACACCCATCACAAAATGAAACTTTTCCTCCGGATACAATTCTTCGAGACTTGTACGCAATGCATGGATTCCGTTACTGTTGTGTGCACCATCCACCATCAGAAACGGTTCTGTACTTAAAATTTCCATACGCCCCGGCCATACCGCTCTGTGAATTCCACGGGCAATAACGGTTTTCATCTTCTCTTTTTCTATCCGGAATCCGGTCCATGCCACTTGTGCCGCACACATGGCTGTAGCGGCGTTTTCTCTCTGATAAGCACCCAAAAGTCCCGGCTGTACTGCCTTTGCCCTCTGCAGGTCATTCTCCTGTACACACCGCGCACGTACTCCCTTTGCTGCGGCCGCCCTTTGCAGCACCGCAAGTGTTTCCGGCTCCTGCGGTGCAATTACCACCGGCACTCCGGCTTTGATAATTCCCGCTTTCTCCCGCGCAATCTCTTCTATGGTATTTCCAAGAATGTTCATGTGATCATAACCAATCCGTGTGATCACCGATACCACCGGATTTCCCAGTGCATTCGTAGAATCAAGTCTGCCTCCGAGGCCGGTCTCCATAATTACAAGATCGCAGTTTTGTTCTTTAAAATACAGTACCGCCATAAGCACGCAATAATCAAACATGGTCGGTGTCACGCCAAATTCCTGCTCCAGCAGAACATTGCCGATTCGTGTCACATCTTCTCTGGAAATCTGTCTGCCATCAACCATGATACGCTCTTCAAAATCAATCAGGTGTGGAGAAATAAATGTTCCGACTTTTAATCCGGCTTCCCGGAAAACTGATGTCAGGAATGCGCAGACCGATCCTTTTCCGTTGGTTCCCGCCACATGAATAAATGGCATCCCGTTTTGCGGCTGTCCCATCTGTTCTAACATGATTCCGGTAATTTCCACTCCCGGCCGGTTTCCAAACCGTCTTCCATTTTCTATCTGATCCAATACTTCTTCATATGAATACATCTTTATTCTCCCTGCAGGTATCTGTAAACCGCTTTCGGCAGCCGGTACCTGACTCACAAAAAATAGGGAGAAGCTTATAAAAAGCTTCTCCCCGTATTCTACTTCTATATGACGGTTGTTTCAAGTGCAAAATCCTATACCGAAAGGATCACTCCGCCTTCATTTGCATACATGCTGGATACCCCGGCTGTATTGACAATTACAATCTTTTTGAATTTTGCGACTTTCTCAATTGTGTCCTTCACAAACTGTGCACGTTCCGGACAATTGCAGTGGGAAATGGCAAGCACACGGTTCTCGCAGTTTTTGGTTACTTTGAACATATCCTCTACCATCTTGGAAAGTGCCTTCTTCATGCCCCTTGCCTGACCAAGCTGCTGAATCGTTCCTTCTTTGGTGGATCCCATTACCGGCTTGATGTTTAAAGTATTTGCCACAAATGCTTTCAGTCCGCTCAGACGGCCAGCCTTGCGCAGTGTTTCAAGTGTCTCAATGACAAAAAATGTGTTCATGGAAGAAATGTAAGATTCCACCTCTGTTACAATTTCTTCAAAAGATGCACCGGATTCTTCCAGCTCCTGAATCTTTAATCCGATCAGGGTTTCCCCAATCGAGGCCGACTTGGAATTAAATACATGAATCTGCTTGGAATCCTCATGCTCTTCATGATAAAGATCTGCTGCAAGTACCGCACTGTTGTACGATCCGCTCAATTTTCCGGACAACGTCACAACATATACATGCTCCGCCTCTCCCTCATACGCACTCATATAACGCTCCGGAGACGGGCAGGAAGATTTCGGGCTGTGAATACATGCCTTTACTCTCTGCAAGAAATCTCTCTGATTAAAAGTTTCATCATCTGTGATCTGATATCCATCCACATCCAGCAAAAGCGGCACTGTGCAAAAATGTCCATCTGCCTTTAAATCCTCAGGAAGTTCTCCACAACTGTCAATTACAATTTTATACTGACTCATATCCATCCCTCTTTTCTAAAATACGTCTATCCTTTTATGAAATGCGTGTTTATCATTACTTTATAAAAAGTTTTTATTTTCTATTACATGTAGTATTCATTACTACATTCATATCATAACACGGTTTCAGATATTTGAAAAGGGGAAAAAGGCATATTTTATAGTTTCTTCATATTTTTCAGGAAAAATATGCCGTCACAGCTGATGCCAGAGCATCAAAATCCGTTCGTCCCATCAGTTCCCGTGCAGAATGCATCGATAAGAGCGGAATTCCAATATCCACTGTGCGGACCGGAAACAGCGTGGATGCAACCGATCCCAGTGTACCACCCCCGCGCACATCGGAACGATTGACAAACCTCTGGTATGCGATTTTATTCTGATCGCAGAGCTGCCGCAGAATTCCGATTGCCTTTGCATCCGTCGCATAAGACTGGGAACATGCCTCTTTGATACAGAATCCATCCCCAAGCACCGGATGATTGGTAATATCCATTTTCTCCTTATGATTCGGATGCAGTGCATGCGCCACATCCACGGAAAGCAGCATACCTCCATACATCGCACAATCCGTTTCTTCCTCACTGCAGCCAAGCGACCGGTAGATGCGTTTTACCATATCATGCAATAAAATCGATGCTGCGCCCTGTTTGCTGGTATTTCCGATTTCTTCATTATCAAACAGTGCGATCAGATTGATACCATCGGTCCGTGTTCCTTCCACGATGGCTGCCAGCAGTGCCGCAACGGATGTCTGGTTATCCAGTCGCGGAGAAGACAGCAGTGTCTCTTTTATCCCCACATATGCCGGTTCTTCCACACAGTATGTATTCAGTTCAAAATCCAGAATATCCTCTTTTTTTACTGCCAGCTCTTCCGCAAGAAATGACAGGAAATAATCGGTACTCTGCTGTTCTTCTGGCAGCATATCCGCAACCGGCATCAAATCTACCTGATTATTGATTGCCACTCCCTTATTCACTTCCCGGTTCATGTGAATGGCAAGGTTTGGAATAATAAGAACCGGACGACCGGAACGATACAGCATGGTCTTCGGGGCAAACACATCTTTGCTTCGAACGATCACGCGCCCTGCAATCCCCAGCGGACGATCAAACCATGTATTTAAAATCGGTCCGCCATATACTTCCACGTTCACCTGCGCATACCGGTCTGTCACAAAATCCGCATTTGGTTTGATCCGCAGATATGGATAATCTGTATGTGCAGCTGCCATGCGCAGCATTGCATCCGCACGGAAGTTTTCTCCAACTGTAAATGCATAGAGCGTTGTTCCATGATGATTCATCATATAAGCCTTTCCTTTTTTCAGATTCCATGGTCTGGCATACTCCAGTTCCTCAAAGCCGGATTCCTCTAACGTCTGCATGGCTGCTTCCACACAATGAAACGGTGATACTCCTTTTTTTAAAACATCTATCAAAAATGATTCTTTCATAGTTATAGTTTCCCTTCTTTTCTTAAGTGATTGCATCGTTACGGTTCGCAGGGGAACCTGTGAGCAGTAACCGTGCATTTTCTATCAATCAGTGGCATTATAACACATTATGATTGAAAAGATGAAGTCACTCATGCTAAAATTAAACTATATCAGCTGCCGTTTTATCGGTTTCACAATGGGGAGGTTTTTTATGCTGGCTCTTGCATTAACAAACAAAAAAGATTTTATGAATAAATTTCTCAAAACTGAAATTTTTGACCATTTTCTGCTTCAGGAGGGCATTGTCGTTTCTTTTGCAAGCTATGTGATTGATGGAACTATTACCAAAGGATTCTATACAGATACAGAAGCCGAAGAACTCGGTATTAAAACTTTTCATTTTCTTCCATTCTCCATGCTCCGTCCACGCATCTTTGACCTGATCAAAGGAAAAAAGGCTCCATCCTCCTTTAAATTCGTCCTGATGCTGTCACCGGAAAATCAAAAACGCACCATGGAACGAATCGGAAGTTCCTATACCCCGGCGGATATTTCCGCCATGTCCATGAACATCAAATTTCAAAATCAGATGCTTACACTGACTACCGGAATTTCTTACCGCATTTTTTCCACAGATAAGACATTAGAACCGGAATGGGACAAATTTGTCAGACAATTTCTCTCACAACACGACATTTCTTTTGAAGTGCTTTAAAATCCGGCTATTTTACGAAGATTTTGCTTTACATTTCCAATTGGTTATGCTATTCTTAGCATAGTTGCAAGGCAACACAAATATATTGGAGGTACTTTCGATGAACAAAGGTACAGTAAAATGGTTTAACAACCAGAAGGGTTACGGATTCATCACCGCTGAAGACGGCCACGATGTGTTCGTACATTACTCAGGACTTAACATGGAGGGTTTCAAATCTCTCGAAGAGGGTGCAGCAGTAGAATTCGAAATCACTGATGGCGCTAAAGGTCCTCAGGCAGTTAACGTAACAGTAGTGAAATAATTGCCGACTAATCTAGTTTCTATGTACCTTTTTCTTTCTTTAGAATAAGATATTGGATACAACGATTAAAAAAAGGAATGTTGCATTTCTGCAACATTCCTTTTTTTGCGTATGGGAATACATCTTTTCAAGTATTCTCCTATCCATTGTAATTAGTCCTCAAATACCCGTTTGATACTATCATAATGCAGGAAAATTCCCTGATCTGCGAGTTCCCTGATCTCTTCTGGTGTAGCAAACCGACATCCGTCTGTTTCTTCCGTCTGCAGATGGACATCTTGTTCTGTAACATCCATCGTGTAACGATAAACATCTACGAAATAGTTATCTCCTTCGCCCGGATTTTCTCTGTGATAGGTAAATACATAACCACCTTCCGCTTCTTTTACATCCAGTCCGGTCTCTTCTAAAACTTCCCTGCGCACTGCCTCTTCCGATTCTTCTCCTGCCTGCGCAGCACCACCGGAAACTTCCCACCATCCAGGTGCCCATGCTTTGGTCATCACACGCTTAGTAATCAGAAATCTGCCATCCGGACGCCTGATCACGCCAAGTACCGTCAGATGATACTCATCATCTGCCAGATTGAAATGATTCCGCTCCATGGTTCTTCCTGTCCGCACTTTATTTTTATCGTAGATATCCCAACGTTCCATTTCCATTCCTCCAATTTTCCTATGTGCCAGCTGCTATCATTCTTTTCTGCCATAGTTTTATAACTGTAACTCTATTCATTATATTGGTTTTAAGAAATGTTTTCAAGTTTCGTTTCTATTTATTAATTCCACTCCGTCATATATTTGCGATACCATTTTGGCAGAAGATGATTCTGACACTGCTCATTGTGACGCTCTCGAATTTCCATGGTGGCAAAATACTGTTTCCATAGCACAGCAAAATAATCCATATGCCCCTGCGGAATCTGAAGCTGCTCTCCACTCACCAGAACACAGCGGTGTCCGGCTTCATGGACGGCAGCAAGGTTTCGGTTTTCATCGTAGAGAATAAAATTTTCATCCGGAAAACGATCCGAAAAATGATCCATCATCAATGGAACTATATTGCATTTTGGTGCAAGCTGCGCCACAAGAATACTTCCCAGATCCTGAAATCTCACAAATCCCAGCAGCTTATCCAGCTCATTGTCTACCTTGCGGGACAACTCCATCACCCGAAGTGCAAACGGATCGGCAAGCTGATCGGAAATACCACGTCCCTGTGCAAATGCACGCACCAGATATCCAAGAACTGCTGTCCCCCGGTCCTCTGCAAAATGGCATAATGCATGAAGCAGTGTATCATACACCGGATACCCCAGTCTTGACTGTATACTGTAAACCGTCTTCTGCACTTTCTGCGCATCTGTCTGTACTTCGATCTCCCTGGCAAACAAAGTCATTTCTCCTTCACCGGCCGCAATGGAAATACTGTCTGTATAAGGAGCTTTCATTTTATTTTTACACACAAACGCATCGAAAAGTGCTGTAAAAATTCCTTCCAGAGAATCCTCACATCGAAGCACGATCTGTTCACTCATACTACAATTTTCCCCCTGTCATCAAACAGTGATAACTGCTCATAGGTCTGCACCGTTCCATCCGAAAGCAGCATCTGCATCGGACGTTCCTGATACATCAGATTCCGTGTAATATATCCTTCCTCCATACGGGTATGATACATCATCTTTCCTTTACAGGTGATAAAATACACTGCATGTTTCAGAACAACACCGATCTTCTTTAAATCTGAAAAATCCAGCTTTGCGTACCGCCGGGCCGCCATAATCCGGCGGGCACTTTTTGTTCCGATCCCCGGCACACGAAGCAGCGTATAATAATCCGCACGATTAATTTCCACCGGAAACAGTTCCAGATGGTGCACTGCCCAATTACACTTCGGATCAATCTGTTCGTTAAAATTCGGATTTTTCTCTGACAGCAATTCATCTGCGCGGAATCCATAAAACCGCAACAGAAAATCTGCCTGATAGAGCCTGTGCTCACGTAACAATGGTGGTCCGGGCAAATCTGGCAGGGAACTGTCATGATTCACATTGATAAATGCAGAATAGAATATCCGCTTCATCTCAAACTTCTGATACAAAGCTTCTGAAACCGAAATGATCTGATAATCACTTTCATCCGATGCCCCGATCACCATCTGTGTACTCTGTCCTGCCGGCACAAAATAATGATCCGGCCGCATCAATCCCCGCGTTGTCTGCGGAAGCTTCTTTTGCACGTTTCTCACTCTGCTGGAATTCTCCCCACCGGCAATTTCTTCTCCCCAGCTTTGTACTGCACTCTGTCGCGCTTTATGCTCCCGGATGTCAGCAATTCCGTCGTGGTAGTCCTGCAGACGGGCATAACTTTCCTTCATCTCTGCCATCTGGTTATAATAGGTTTTCTCATCCAGATACATCCGGCTTTTCATACTCGATACCCCGTGAAACTCGCGGCTTTGCCGAATTCCATTCTGTAACTGGCGCATCGGGGAAAGGATGTTTTTACGCACTTTGTTAGGCGCAATCTGCCGCAGCGCATCGGCCGTGGGAAGTTCTAAATTTACACTCATGCGGTCTGCAAGATACCCCGTTAATTCCAGCAGATCCGCTGATGCTCCCGGAATTCCTTTTACATGTATATATCCGTTAAAATGATATTTTGTGCGCAATAAATAAAGGGTCTCATATAAAAGTCCCATGGTATAATCCGGAGAATGTAAAATTCCGGAACTTAAGAACAATCCTTCGATATAATTTCTGCGGTAAAATTCCATCGTGAGCTTACAGATTTCCTCCGGTGTAAAACTGACACGCTTCACATCATTGCTGCAACGGTTCCTGCAATATTTGCAGTCATAGATACAATCATTGGTATATAAAATCTTAAGCAGTGAAATGCAGCGCCCATCCCCGGTAAATGCATGACAGATTCCACTTGCATATGCGTTTCCCGTATGTGTACCATCTCCTCCACGCTGCACCCCGCTGGAAGTACACGCAACATCATATCTGGCAGCTGCCGAAAGTATGGTTAGTTTTTCCATGATACGATCCATCTGCAAAATTTCTCTCATATCCAGTATCCCTCCGCAAAAATGCCGAACATCCGTTCTTTTTTACATCATATCACAAGAACAAATGTTCGGCAAGTGCAATTTTTTTTTATTTTATATGAGCTGCGAGCAGTCTCCTATCTGCCCTGATGCAGCATCCATGGATAAATCAGTGAAATCGCTCCGCCGATTCCGGCAGAAGCTGCACAGGTAAACACTAAAGCCCCTGCAATTCCGCCAAAGAAATATCCAATTGCCAGAAAAACGGCAACAATTACTAAAATAATGCAACGCAGCAAAATCTGGATCATACTCTTAACCGTATCCATCGCAGACGCCGGAACAAGAGCTTCCAGCAAAAGCCCAACTTCCGAAAACATAAAATCCGCCACCAGATACGTCAGATACCACAGAAGCATAATTCCCGGTTTTTCATGCAAAAGCAATGCCGAAACCACCAGTGCCGGAAGCAGATCCATCGCGCAGAGGGATGTTCCTGCAAGCACTCCGAAGAAAACTTTCTTGTATGGATTCTCCGGCACCAGAAACAGCCAGTTTCGCGCAGTCTCCTGTGCAATCGGATTTCCCATATTCCGGAAGAAAAGTACAAAAAACAAAATACAGCCCGGCACCAGAAATCCGGACACCTCCATTATCCTGACACAAAACAGGGAAATACCGACACTGACCAGCAGGTAAAACAGCATCGTATTGGTTATGATTCCAAATTTTGCCGTACGTTTACGGCAATAAATTTCCTTTGTAAAAAACACGGATGCGCCCCAGCCCTTTAAGTTTCCTTCCTTTTGCTGCTTTTTTGCATGTGCTTTTCCTGCGATAACCCGTCCTTCTTTTGCTGCCTCAAGCATCTGTGCACGTTTTCCCGCGGAAGCCAGCGCATCTTCGTAAAAATCCGCTTTCATATGCCAGATGGCAAAAATCAGTACCGCCACACTTACAAGCAGCAATCCCAGATAAACCAGAAACGAAAACAGTTCCCCATTCACTGCACACATAATCATGCCTTTGTACCAGCCGATGACCGGAAGATACCGCAGCCAGTGACTGGCAAAAGTCATATGTGCTGCTTCAAGCAGGTTCTGCCCATTCGCCAGATATGTTCCTCCTGCAATCATTCCAAGCAGTACAACAATTCCCACGATCAAAGGAAACACATATGGTTTTAATTTTTCGTGTGTGGTGCAGACCGTATATGTCAATACAATCATAAGTCTCTGAAACACCAGAAGCAGAATCCACCCTGCAAAAATGGCTACAACTGCCGATGCCCCCAATCCCATATTTACAACGAGATTTGGAATCTGAAAAACCAGATATATGGACGCGAAAACTGTTGCCACCATCTGAAAACTCAGTCGAAACATCAACACGGACTGTGGTTTCATCGGTGCCGTAAACAACAGATTCACGTCTGCCATCTGGAAAATATCCGTACCGTCCTTAGAACCGGAATACATTCCCCAAAGTAATATCGCAAGAAAAACAATCATCACTCCGGCTTCCACATAGGTTTTGATTGCGGCAATCTCCTGTGGCGTTTTTTGCGTTTCTTCCTCTTCCATTGTTTCTTCCTGTACGCGATCTGCCTCCGAAGACGATTCCACAGTTTCCAGCGACTGTTGCTTTTCTACCATGGAACCGACCACGCCACCAATCAGTCCAAATATGATTCCAAATCCAAAAATGGCAAGAATGATCACGAGAAATGTACTTCGAAACATCTTTTTTATCGTGTTCCAAAAGGTATGCCATGCATAATAACCCCATAACCGCATCACCTACACCTCTCTCTCCAGAGCCGCGCCCTCTGTAATCTCAAAGAAAATATCTTCCAGACTTTTATGGTTATCCTTTAAATTTTCACGCTCAACCACAGCGGCTACCCGCCCCTGTTTCATGATATACGTGGTATCCCATAATTCTTCCATACTGTCAATCATGTGCGTGCTGACCAGTACCATGCAGCCACTGTCCCGCAATTCCTCAA